>Ga0247844_1000198_pt1 | contig 131512 bp, 131 predicted proteins | sample LaCtaG_FD_192421 | JGI IMG/M metagenome (GOLD analysis project Ga0247844, IMG submission 192421) | Freshwater microbial communities from meromictic Lake La Cruz, Castile-La Mancha, Spain - LaCruzMarch201714.5m_1 | ecosystem: Environmental > Aquatic > Freshwater > Lake | place: Spain...
TCACAGTCACATCCTGACACGCCCCACCTGTTTTTAGTGATTATTGCTCGGAATTGTAATTTTTTCCTCGCACCGTCTAAGTTTTTAACTCTTAGACCCAGCTGCAATCACCCCTGAGACAGGGGGGACTCGTGAGTCCTGGCGACAGCGGCAATATCTTCGCGTTCGTGGCCAAGGGACTTTTCAAGCGATTTCTGTTAACTCCTGATGGGGCAGAAATCATTCTTTCCTTCGACGAGGAAGGAAGATTGATCTCGGATTTCCCGGCACTCTTATCGGGCAAATCCGCAGAGCTGTTTATCGAAGCCATGGAGGATAGCGTTTGCCTAATCTCCAGTCCGGGGCTCGCTCACAACTTGAAGCAGCGGCATGTCTCGTGGAAAGACGCCTGGGCATTCGTTACCGAAATACGATATCTCGAAGAGCATCGGCGCGTAATCGAGCTTTTATCTTTTACAGCCGAAGGACGCTACGCTCAATTCATCGAGCGTTATACAAATCTGGCTTCACGCATTCCAAATAAAGACATCGCAGCTTATCTCGGCATCACACCGAGCAGTTTTAGTCGATTGATGGCGAAGGAGAGGCCATAAAACGAACTGATCGTGAACTATCTCAACTTTTCCTCACAGATTCCAGTCTCAATGACTGTAGGCTCATCACCAAAAAATTGTGCTAGCAGCCTGAATTGCAGTGGTGCTTCAGCTCCAGCACTTTCGACTTGAAATATTCTGCCTTGATTATAAAAGCTCAACCGACCTTCGGCGCCTTTAGCCTCTTTCGGCAAATCGGCGCGTTGGCCTTTGAACACTGTGTAGTCCCCAATGGCAAGAGCCCCATGCATAACTGTGTGAAAAACCAACTCCGCGTTGTTAGAGCGGCAATGCATGTTTCGGTTACCCGACGCTTGGCCGGCGAGAGGCAAGGTAATTAGAAATGCTAAAGCGATCATTAATTTCATATCTTCTATCCTCTGAAGAGATCCCGTTGATTCAGGAAGATCGAGTTGTCACACGAAGGATCGATAGAATATATTGATAATAAATCATAGATTCTATACGCAACAAGCATAATACTTGGCGTTAGCTTTAAGACTAAAATCATAATTTCTTTTTGACTGAGTATTTACTTAGTGAGTATATACTCATCCATATGCAAAAAGTAACCAGACAAGAACAAAAGGAAAGAACCCGAGCAGGACTTGTCGATCAAGCCGAGCTGCTTTTTGCAGAACATGGAATTTCCCAAACCACGACAGCGGACATTGCCAAGTCACTCAAGGTGTCCCACGGAACACTGTTTCTTCATTTCCCAACAAGAGAAGATCTGATTAAAGCGGTCGTCGAAGAATTTGGAGCGAGGCTTGCCACGGAGCTCGAGCAGTGTTTTTCAGAGGATCAGACATTGAGAGAGTTGCTTAAAGCCCATGTTTCAGTTTTGGCAGAGTTTGAAAACTTTTATCTGCGCCTAATTTCCGAATCCCAAGCCTTACCGCCCCATGTACGCAGCATTGTCTATGCGATGAATGCGTCTCTCTCCTATAGATTTTTTAGGGCCGCAAAAATTGAGATGGATAAAGGAAACATCAAGAAAATGAGCCAAATTTTCTTCTTCAATTCTTGGATGGCGCTCATAAATTACTACATTCTGAACAGAGACTTGTTTTCTGAAAAGTCGCCGATCTTAAAGGAGGTCGGCGATGATTTACTGAAGCATTTTTATTTTTTGATTAAAGCCTAAACAAACAACTTAAAGAACAAGGAGATTTAGTATGAACCCAAAATGTGAATCCTGCAATTCCTGCGGAATGCCTCTAGAAAACAAAGAAGATTTCGCTCTGGCAGATACCTCAGCCATCTACTGTAAATACTGCGTAAACGAAGTTGGCCAGCTCTTGCCCTATACTGAAATTCTAAAAAACAATGCCCACTACTACAAAGAATCTCAGGGAATAACGGAGCAAGCTGCAACCAAGATGGCAAAAGACTTGCTGCAAAGCATGCCCGCTTGGAAAAGCGCAGGCCACTAAGATGGCAAAGCAAGCTAAAACTAAGAAGAAAACTTATTGTGTGGTTTGTCCTTCGTGGGAAATAAAAATTCCCGAGCGCTGTTCGAATACAATCAAGAAGGCCTCGGCGACTCTTTATTTTTGCACGAAAGGCTGCAAAGATCGCTACTCAAAGGAGCCTGAGAAGTTTTCTTGAACAGCGATGAGCTGGGGCCCTAGCTATTTTATTTCCACCGACACAGGATTGCGCTTCACTTCAAAGGATTTTTGCAGTTCTCCCGCGAGCAGGGTAACATCTAAGTCTTTAAGGCCTTTGAATTGACTAAAATCAACTGTCAACTTGGAACCCTGAATGGCAGTCTTGCAGGTCACACTGAAGTTTGCGATGAAGTCTGAGTGATCACCAGAATGCAGCATCTCCAGCTTCTCTTTGGTGAAAACACAAGCCAGAGAGTCCTCAAATTTCACAAAGGAGGCCATTCCTGTTTCAAACTTTGCGATGGCCTCATTCAGAACTTTTTTATCTTTCTCTGATTTCGCCTGGTGTTCGAAACCGATAATGGCTTCAGAGCTCGACTTAAACTCCACCTTTCCCTGAAGTTGATCAAAGGCGATGTTCAAGGTTGCGGAACCGTGAACATGAGACTCATGATGACGATGTTCTTTTTTTTTCGTAGCGAAAACATTCAAGCTCAGTGCGACCAAAAAAATTAAAACGATTTTATTCACTGGTATCCTCCAAGTCTTTCCCCCGGGCATACTAACCCACCAGGAATATTTTTCACTCAAATACACCTCCTAACAAATGGTGACACATTGCCCCCAAAACTGCTGGCATAAAGTCTGCTTAATGGAGTCTCGATGGAGGCCTTATGAATCAAATCAATCTCTTCGCTCGTGTTTTAATCGGTGTCTTATTGGGATCAAGTGCAGGAGCACGGCAGTTTGACCAGCGCTATAACTATGGACAGCGCTATGTTCAGCACGAACAACTTGAAATTTATTCAGCCTGCCAAAAGGTATTCAGCTTTTCGAGCGACAAAGATGAATGCACAAATACGGCACCCTCCTTGGCCCAAATTCAAATCTGCAACCAGGCCTTCCAATGGAGCAGCGGAAAACTTGCCTGTCTAAAACTGAATGCAAGTCACAGTCTGATTTTAGCTTGTGGAAAAAAATTCACTTTTGAAAGTGATGTCCTTCGCTGCATCAACACAGCCCGAGGCGCACGTCAAGTGGATGTCTGCGACGAAGCTTTTGTTTTCTCCAGCGACAAAGAAAAATGTCTCAGCCTTCGTGCCCGCCCTCAAACAGTGAAAGCCTGCGCAAGCAAGTTCAGCTTTAGCAGTGAGAAATTTGAATGCATCGAGCTGAACCCAACGGCTCAGCAAGTGAACTTCTGCGCGGCCCAACACAGTTTTGATAGTGATAAAATGAAGTGTTTAAAGACGATTTTGAACTAGTTCTTTTCTGAACCATGCATTCTTGCAGGCTGGCGTTTTTGACTTTGGTAAAATCGCCAGCCTGGTCAGTTGTCATCTTTTGCCTATTGATCGGAACAGGACTCTCATTAATTTCCGCTACCAAAGCAGAAATTGCCAACCCGGCAAACGTAGGCACGATCATACTGCTCCCAAACAATTTCTGCCGCTTCAGCCCGATTCTTCCAGGCTTTACAGGTTCTGCGGAGTTGTCTGATTTCCTGAGCAAAGCCTCTTTTATTAACGAAGGCCGATCCAACATCTCGAGTCGATTGGCATTCATGAATACTACTCGCACTGGCCATAGAACTTAACAACAAAAGCATAGCAAATATCACGGTTTTCATAATTCCTCCTTCAATGCTCTTTATGTAATTGCATATTTGGCTCCAAATTTTCTAGGGCCAGAATCAGTTTGGCAAGAGATGGAATTTTAAGAGTTCCCATAAGAGAACGTCGACGAGGAAAAATTGATCAACACTGCAGGTCGGGCTCTAACTTTAAGTGGAGCGCCGGCTCATGACCTCTTCAATGTGTTTGCGGAATTCGGGATAAGCCAAAGTTACTTTATCAAATGACTTCCGATGCAGAGCAAAGATGTCACAAAACTGACTCGCCTGAGCCGTCGCATTGCGAGGACTGTTAGAAAGCAGAGCCATCTCACCAAAAAAAGCGCCTTCTGCTAGATTTGCCAAAGTCTTACCTTCACGACTGATGATCTCGACATTTCCGCTTTGAATAAAATAAAGCGAATCACCACTATCGCCCGCTTTAAATATTTTTTCGCCCGGGACAAAGACTCTGGGTTTGAGCTCGCTCATCAAATCTTCGATCAACTCCGGACCGGCATTTTTCAGAAAGGACACTTTCTGTATAATCGGTTGGTTGATGTGCAAAAAAAGCTCGGACTGAATCTTGGCAGGCAGGCCTTCAATCAGTGATTCATCTCGGTAGCCCTTTTTGTTCGTCCACATATAATGATAATAGGACCGAATGCGCGCCCGAAGCTCATCTGGAGTCTTATGCTGCTTCATAAAGTTTTCAATTTTATCAAGATTGTCCATGTGATGTTCCCGAGCCGCATCTGACCTTGCAAGCAGTCCAGCCACATTCGAAAGAATAAAGCCGAATACGCCCACGCCAACAACTTGAATTCCACAGGCATAAAGCATCTGAGGTATTGTTTTTGCGGAGATATCGCCATAGCCAACTGTGGTGAGAGTAGTGAAAGTCCAGTAAACTGATTTCACATAAGTCAGAATTTGATCCGGATCATTGCCCGCTGTTCCACTTCCCAATGCAATCCAACCACAAGCGATAATGTGCACAAGCAGGGGCAACATCACAAAGATTGGAATCAAGCGATAGGCGATGGGTTGCAGCGAGTGAAACTGATCCAAAAAGGGACGAATGTGCCGAATATGACGAGCCGTGAGCAAATTGAGTAGCAGCAGCCACTCGATGGTTTGATCAAAGACCACAAAAGCAAAAAGTGATAGTGGTAGCAGGCAAACGACATCCAGACCGAGAGAAACACTTCCCCAAGACCGCCAGTTCCGTGGATCTTTTTTACTGTCATTAAAGTAAAGGTAAATATTGATGATCGAAACTAAAGAAATCATGAAATCAAAAACAATTTCAAGAGTCATCGGTGGGCTAAATCCAATCAAACGAATTGGCAACCAAAAGCCCACAAGAAATGCGCCAGCAATCGAGGTCAGTCTCAGATATTGAATTCGATTCATATGGCTTTTATCGGAAATAAAAGCAAAGGACTCGAGACCAGACTCGAAACAAGATTGAGTAGCATATTCTAAGTCAAAAGACCAGGAAGCTGGACCAAAAAATTCATCGGTTGTGGCTCTTTGAAGGTTTCGAGAAAATCAAAATCTAAAAGCTGCTGCTGTGAAGTTTGAATTCCCGCCAGGCGCAAATGAAAGGCCGTAGTTTGAACACGGAATCTTTCACTCAGCTGAAAAGCAACTTTAGCCAGGGCCCTCAATGTTTTCAAATTTTTTGGATCCTTTGAAAAACCAGGTGAAAAATCAGCCGCTGTATTTTCCACAATTTGTATCATCAACCGAAACTGAGAATCATCAATACCCGAGCGCAGAAAGTTAGACTGCAAATAGGCTAAGAACAAAAATCGAATCACTTTGGACTCACCGATGGATTCCAATGCATTTTTTAAATGAGTTCGCTGCTCGAAATTATTCATATAAGAATTGAGTTCAAAAAAACAGCGGTGGACGGAGTCTTCCAAATCAACAATTGCCATCAACTCACAGGTATTGGCGAAAGATTCTTCTATGAGCATTCTCAAAACGAACTTGCGCTGTGAGGGAAGTGTTTGGCTTTCCAACTTGTAGGGCCCGAGCAGGCGATCTGCCAAAGTTCGAATCGCTCCGTGAGCAGCTTCATGAAAAACGAAATTTTGTTTGAGATTTCCATCGACATCGTCCCAGGTCAAAGCTTCCAGCTGCAATTTCGGCAAAGCTTTGAATGCTGCAAAGTTATTTGAATAAGGAAGAGTTTTCGCCAAAAGCAAATCTTCAAGATGTAAGAGCGGAAATGCTTCGTAGGCTTGGTTCTGAGCTGAGCTTGGGCGAAAGCCAATTTTCAAGGCGGCATTTCTAATCTGCCGAAAATAGCGATTGTGTGCCATTAAATAGCCGTCACCGAAACTTACCGGCAATCCTTGCTCTTCAAATTTAAGGTGGGCCTCGATCAGACGATTTATTTTCACGGGTCGACAGTCCTCGGTTTCAGTGCTAAAAGCAAGCCCAATGCTGAATACCAATCGCCTCACTTTCGAACCCGTGACAAGAAACCACGCCTCAGAGATGCTGGCCCTACTTTCCTCTCAGGAGCTTTATCGCTACATGGACAGCAAACCTCCAAGCTCTGATGAACTGACGGCACTTTATCAAAAATGGGAACTTCGCAAGTCGCCGGATGGAACTGAAGAATGGTTGAACTGGATCGCTCGCGAAAAGTCCAGCAGACAGGTTGTCGGCTATTTTCAGGCTGGGGTACCCACCGCCAAAGATTGCAAGAGCGGGACTGAGCCTTATGTTGCCTATGTGCTCGGAACAAAATTTCAGAATCAAGGGTATGCAGCCGAGGGATTGGCCACTCTGGTCAGCTTTCTTCGGATCGAAAAAGAATTGAACGAAATCAAGGCTTGGGTCGATACGCGAAACCTTCGCTCCATTCACCTTTTAAAAAAAATTGGTTTCGAGCAAATCGACCACATTAAAAATGCTGGATTCTTCAATGGGGAAACAAGCGACGAATTTGTTTTTTCACTGCGGCTGAAGTCTCTCGCTATCGAAGACTATGACGTCAGCTATCAATTTGATCCGGAGACTCTGCGAGAAAAACTTCATTCGCCTGTGCAGGCCAGTGCTCAGAGCGACCTCCTCCGGCGCTCTGCTGCCGCCGAAACTCTAAAAGCACCAACTGCATTGAAGCCTTCGACTGTGGCAATGTTGCTGGGCAAAGCGGGAGTCCTACTCAAAATGTTGGGCCGTCTCGAAGAGGCAGATCAGTGCCTCAGTAAGGCAATTTTTATCTTAGATGATCATTCTAAGCCAGCAGCCGAATTAATAACTCTGCTCATTCGTCATTCTGATGTCCTCAGATTCCAAGGAAAAATGGAAGAATCTGAAAATGGCTTTCTGAAATGCATCCGTATGACTGAGGAGAACCGAGACCTATGGAATTACCGTGACTTTGCTTTTCAACATTTAGGTAAACTTTATTTTGAATGGGCTCGGTTCGAAGCTGCTAAAAAATGCTTTGAGGCTGCACTCGAACTGAGGCTAGCAAAAAAGGATGAGAAGCTGCTTGAAAGCACCCGGCTAGCGCTTCGGGCTCTTGAAAAGAAGTGGAATCCGAGGATCTAGAGATGCCTTTTGCAGTCCGATTGTCTAATCTTCAGACAAGCCTTTCTAATTTCTAAATATATTCTGGTCGATTCCTCCTTGAATGCTTTCGGCACTAGGATTAATTCTTGCACTGAATTTGCCAAGTTCCGAAGGAGAGTCCATGCTGAAACATTTATCTGGCAAAAATCTAGTCAATAATTTTTCACAACTTTTCCGAAGCCTCTTTCCGTCCGCAGTATTTATGCTCGTCGGCCTTGTTGCAAATGCCCAATTGGCAAAGGCTTCCGTGGAATTCGTTGGCGAAGTCGAAGAAAAAGCTTCTTTGATACCAACAAAAATACCTGAACTGAAGGCGAATCAAAAATTAACCGAAGCCGAAGAAAGTGCCCGTGGGGAAGCCCGCCAAAAAGAAATCGTCGAATTCATCCGCAAAGCTCCGGGCTCCAAAGTCGTCGAAGTTCTAAATTCAGGCTGGAGTTCCGATTACACTAAAGTCAGATCGAAACTAAAAAAAGGATCTAGCTATGTTCTACTTCATGCCTGGGATCCAGGATGGGTGATGGATATTCGCTCGGCAAATGGCTTTTGGTCTTCAATTTCAAACTACGGTCTTCTGAATCTAAAAGAATTCGATATCGGACATACTTGGGTTGGTTGGAGGTGCTCAACCCCTGAAGGAGTCATTGAAGGAGCCGCTGGCCAAACCGGTGAATTGGATAGTCAAATTATGACCATGCTGAAGTCCGGCTGGGGACTTGCCTCTCTCAAATCGACATTTACTGATGGCCATATTCAGCCTCCAGAACTTTTATCCTTAGCAGAACTTTATGAAGGCAGCGAAGGTCTGCACACTCTTTTTGTCGAAGTGGATTCCAGCGTTTGTATGAACGCTGTCAAGTTTGTCGAGAAATATGCCACTCATCCTTCCAAGCCTTTCAAAAATTTCGGACTCGAACCTGATCCGATCAAATTGCAAGGTGGCGGCTGCGGATCTTTCGGAATTTCAGTGGCGCAGGTCGCTGGGGTTTTTGGAAACCTTTCCGTTTCTTCACATTTTTGGAGGACTCTCACCGCCAATCCAAAACTGTTTGGGTATGGTAGGCCACTTCCTAAAGAAACCACACCTTTCTTAATCAAAGGTGCAGGCACTGGCTCAAAAAATGTTCCGATGCTAGATGTCTTGATCAGCCCTTGGAGTAGTTTCGAAGCCGGCGTTCCATCGCTAAGAATTATGGATCCTGAAATGATGCTGTTATTTTTGCGGACGATCTATCGCGACAAAATGAATGAGCTGCGCGCCTCTGTGGGTCCAGAGCTTAAAGACTTTTTTAACTCAAACAATTTATCTGGAAACCCTATGTTTCGAGCGCGCGAAATAAAAGGTGGTCATTCCTGGGAATCCAAAGAGATGCGCGACTGGCGCCTCAGCAATGGCGGACGCGAAGATTCTATTGTCATCAATAAAAGCTATGATCCCCAGGCAAAGAAAGTTGTAGAAACAACCACACAGTGGCTGAAGACATCTCGCTTTAAGGCCCGCTTTATTTTAGATGGGGACCTTCGAGCTGTCGTCTTGGAAAAGAAGCCCTAAGGGACGCTGGCTCGCGGCGTATTGATTTGCCTGGCTCTCCGCAATAGGGCCAGAAGTCAATGCAGCACCCTTGGCACCACCTAACATCTGAAGAGGCTCTCAAAAAATTGGATGTAAAAGTCAGTGGAGGTTTATCTTCGGCAGAAGTTCTTGAGCGGCGTAAAATCCATGGCAAGAATAGCCTTCCCGAGCCGCCCATTCGATCCCTATTCTCAATCCTCCTGCACCAATTCCAAAGTCCTTTAATTTATCTTCTCCTAGCGGCAGCTGGAATTTCATTTCTTATTGGTGATTACAAGGATTCCTTAGTCATTTTAATTGTCGTTGTCTTGAATGCTCTCGTCGGAGCCTTTCAAGAAGGGCGCGCAGAGCAATCTTTGGTCAGCCTCAGGCGTTTGGCTCATCTGAAAGCTCAAGTCTTTCGAATAGGCCAGCAGACTGTGATTCCTGCCGAAGAATTGGTGCCGGGAGATTTAATTACCATTGCTGCAGGCGATGCTGTTCCTGCCGATGGACGCATCATCGAAGCCCAGTCTGTGATGGCCAGCGAAGCTGCCTTGACTGGTGAATCTTTGCCAGTCGCCAAAACTTTGCAAGCTTTGCCTATAACTCATGGCCTTTCCGATCGTTCGAATATGGTCTATGCAGGAACTCATATCACGGCGGGACGAGCCCTTGTCCTTGTCACTGCGACAGGTATTGAAAACGAGGTTGGTAAAATTGCGACCCTGACTTCAGCAACGGTACAACCAAAAACCCAGCTGGAACTTCGCATTCAGCAATTTGGAAAATACATCGCCATCGCAGCCCTCGTCCTATTTTCCTTGGTACTGCTGATAGGTCTAATGCGAGGAATTGAGTTTTCGACAATATTTATGATTGCCGTCAGTCAGATGGTTTCCCTGGTCCCTGAGGGTCTACCCGTCGCGGTCACCATCGCCTTGGCTGTCGGAGTACAAAGAATGGCTCGCAAAGGGACCATAGTCCGAAAACTTGCTGCGGTTGAAACTTTAGGTGCGACCTCGATCATCTGCACGGACAAGACGGGCACTCTTACTAAAAATGAAATGACAGTCACTGCGATTTATCTACCCCAAGGTGATCGCAATATTGGTGTTCAAGGGATTGGTTATTCACCCAGTGGTGCCTTTAATGAAATTTCCGCGAGTGGAAAAAGTCTCGTACTTGAAGCTCAAGCTGATCCTGCACTTTTGCTTTTGTTGAGGGCCGCAACACTTTGCAATGATTCGAATCTCATTTCACCAAAAGATCCGGCTGCCCTCGAAGGCAATCGATGGCGAATCATTGGTGATCCCACTGAGGCTGCACTGTTAACGGCAGCAGCAAAAGCTGGAATAAAAATCGATGCGCTAAGGAAGGAATACCTGCGAACCGCAGAGATCCCCTTCGATGCAGACGGCAAGATGATGGCGACGGGACATAGGCAGGATGGGGTCGAGCTTGTTTTTATCAAAGGTGCTCCTGAAATATTTTTCGAATATTGCGCTCTGGACTCTCAAAAACGAGAGCAGGCAAAGGCAGCTTCCCAAAAGATGGCGGATCAAGCCTTGCGCGTTTTAGCCGTGGGACAAATAGAAAACTCCAGCCTCAATCCTGCAGGAGGTTTCCGTGCTCTGAAGGGGAAAGTTCAACTCCTTGGCTTAGTTGGCGAACTTGATCCGCCAAGAATCGAAGTGGCCTCGGCGGTCCGTGAATGCCAGGCTGCTGGAATCAGACCCGTGATGGTCACCGGAGATCACAAAGCGACAGCGCTTGCGATTGCGAAAAGTCTTGAGATTTGCCCTCCAGACGGTCTTGCCATCGAAGGCTCTGAACTTGAAAAGATGACGGAAAGTGATTTGCACTCTCGTATTGATCAAGTGAAGGTCTTTGCCCGCGTTCATCCTGCGCAAAAGTTACGAATCGTGCAAGCCTATCAAGCCAGGGGAAATGTTGTCGCTATGACTGGCGATGGTGTCAACGATGCCCCTGCCTTAGTGCAGGCCAATGTTGGCGTAGCGATGGGTATCACTGGCACAGAGGTCGCCAAAGAAGCCGCTAAGATCGTCATCACCGATGATAATTTTTCCACCATTGTCGCTGCAGTTGCCGAAGGTCGGTTGGTCTATCAGAACATCAAAAAACTTATCTTGTTTCTTTTTGTCACTTCGATTGATGAAGTGATTATACTTTTCCTGGCTTTACTTTTTGGCTATCCTCCCCCGCTGGCTGCTGTGCAAATTCTTTGGATCAATCTGGTTTCCGAAGGAACTTTAACGGTGAATCTGATTATGGAGCCCTTCGAAGGTGATGAAATGCAGCGGGCGCCAATTGCCATGACCGAATCTTTATTCGATCGCAGTTTACTACTCCGAATGCCTATCATGATTTTAGCTTCAGTGATATCCACCTTCGGATGGTTCCTCTATCGAAGCTACCTTGGAGTGCCCGCGGAACTTGTCCAATCAGAGACTTTCACTGCCCTCGTCGTAAGTCAGTGGTTCAATGTCCTCAACTGCAGATCGGCTACGCGGTCTGCTCTATCGTGGGATTTGTTCAAAAATCCATGGCTTTTGGGAGGACTTCTAGTTGCGAATCTGATGCACCTCCTCGTCATTTACTGGGAACCACTGGCTCGTTTTTTTCACACTGTCCCTATTGCACCCGAACAATTTATCGCTATCGGTGTCGTGGCCAGCTCAGTTCTATGGGTCGAGGAATTTAGAAAACTTTTGGTCCGTCAACGAATGAGGAAAGAGAACCTATGAATCTAGAGCAGCCCAAACACACCGATACAAACCTCAGTAAAAACTTTCAGCTGAATCGGATCAGCGCACATCATGTCGTTTTGTCACCCGGCTGTCGATCCTCCTATCCGCACGCAGAAAGCCTCGAAGAGGAATTTGTGTATGTGCTTTCGGGCAGCGTTCATGCTTGGATTAATGGATACATTTTTGAAATGCATCCAGGATGGGCCATTGGTTTTCCTGCAGGAACTGGCATTGCCCACAGCTTTATCAACAATTCCTCTGAGGCGGTGGAACTCTTGGTCGCCGGCGAGAGCACTAAAAAAGAAAATTTGTGCTCCTTCCCTTTGAACCCCGAACTGCAAGCCACTTCAGAAATTTATTCTAAGATTTGGTGGGCGGACTATCCGCCACAAAATTTTGGTCCACACAAAGGCCTTCCTGGAACTTTTGGACCTGAGTGTTGGATGACAGCCCCTCCCCCCTTCGCTGTTGATGTCAAAGCATTACCAAAAGGTAAGGGCTTCCACTACCCGGGGGACAATGAAACTTTTGGCGAAGGAACCCGCTTGTCTGACTTGATTGGCCTGAAAGCCCTTGGAATTTGGATCGAAAGACTTCCTGCAGGTCGCAGGAGCGCTTATCCTCATGCCCATACACACGAAGAAGAATTTGCCTACATTCTTGACTGCGACGCTTCCGCTGATCCTGAACAAGCTCTGAAAGTTTGGGAAAATGGGAGAGTCTCGCCTTTAAAAAACGGGGACTCCGTGGGCTTTGCTCCAGGAACGGGTGTGTCTCATTGCCTGATCAATGACAGCACGCAAGTGGCCACTTACTTGGCCATCGGGGAAAGTTGTGAATTCCCCGATGAAAAAATAATCTATCCTCACCATCCGCTGCGAAACCATGAATGCCTTCGAAAAAAATGGTTGTGGGTAGATCCACCTGCCGGTCCTATGGGATCTCACAAAGGTACGCCGAAACTTCCTATCCCCGAACATCTGACATTGAAACTCTGTTCCACAGACGACGCGCCCAAAGTTCTAGAGATTTTCGAGACCTCTCCGAAATATTTTTTAAAAGTCGAAGGCTGCCCACCCAGCCTGGAGTCCGCGCGAAATGCGATTGTCGATGAACCCAATAAAAAGGACCCTTCTTTCTTCAAAGAATTTCTAATCATTCGCTACAATCAAAGTCCAATCGGAGTCGCAGAACTTCACGCCAACCATCCAGAAGCAGGCTTTACCTATATCGGCCTTCTGCTGATCGGCGAAAAACTCTTTGGCAAGGGACTGGGACGTAAATCCTATGAATTGGTCGAAGACTATGCGAAACGCGCTTACGGCACGAAGACTCTGCGCTTGGGTGTGAATGAGGATCACAACCAGTCTGGTTTTTGGAGTAAAATGGGATTTCTGCCAAATGGAAACAGCTATGAATGGCAAGGCGAAGCGAAAGTCACAACTGTTCATGAGTATGACAAATCGATTTAGGATTTTATGAAAAAAGTAAACCTCATCGCATCCAGCGAGGAACTTCTCGCCTTCCATCTTCGAAAAACAAGGCTTACTTTGAACATGTCAGGCAGGTTTTCTCCTGCTCGCACTTCGCAAGCTGTTTTGTAACGTTTTGCTCAATACACGGCTTCATGATTTGAATATATTCATCTTCAGATAGATTTTCAACTTTGCCATTAACAGAGCAAAGTGAAAAACGAAAAACTGAACTCATGCACGCCATGAGACCATCGCAGGTCTTTTTCTTTAGACAATGCTGAATATCTGGAGCCGCCCATACCGGGGAAAAGCTGAAGAAGACAAGGGCAATAGTCAGAAGAACTTTAATCGAACTAGCTTGCATAAAATTTCCTTTCACTGAGTTACGGATTAATTATCTTGAGCATTCGAATTATATTTAAAGCTTTCAAATGCGACTTTCTTGGAATCGAGCCTACTAAGAGCAAAGTCTAGACCACAGGGGTAAGAGTTCTAGCCCATTTGCAGCTGACCCGAACGTGCGAGCCTGTCGATAATGTTGACAAATTGTCAAACTAGGGCCCACTGCTGCTGATGATATATCTAGAAAACTAAGCTTCGCGCAGAATGAGATGGTAACCAAAACGGGTGCGCACCACTTTTGAAACTTCACCCACTTTCAAAGCTTCTGCGGCTTCACGAAAGTCTGGATCCAAACGTCGAGGCTGAACTAAGCCCAATGAACCCCCTTCTTTAGAAGAAGGGCAGGTTGAATATTTAGTCGCTAGCTCCGAAAAATTCTTTCCGGAGGCGATCAGCCTTTCAATATCTTTGGCTTCGAATTCGTGCGGAACCAAAATATGTCGGAGTTTCAGTTGATCCCTCAATTCAGAAATTGCAGTTCTGGGTCAAGACCAAATTTCTTTAAGGGTCTTCCCGCAAGTAAACGACAGACAACCATTCCAAGGAATTCTTAAGATGTAAAGCTAGAATCTCCTACGATAGATTATGCTATTAGTTTTACCTATGTCATTTATAGACTCGGATCGCTTCCATTTATAGCTCTCCAACGATACTATCACCTTCACTTGCGGCATTGAAAAAGTTGTCGCCAAAACTTCCGGAGGAAAAAATGCTTTTTTCACAGAAACTTTCAATTGTTGCACTGATCAATTTGGTTTCAATGCTCTCTCTCTCAGCTCAGGCAGAAATTGAGTGCAATCAAGCAAATGTCGGCAAAATAAAATGCTACAAACTGCACGGAAACAATGGAAAGTTCTCAGGCCGGATTGCTAAATGCGGTCGCTCGACTTTCCCAGTCAATCCCGTGACCTATCGCTGGGCTTTAACCGGCGCCAGTTGCCAGCTGCCCGACTGATCTAGGTTTTTTAGCCTCAACCAATAGAGCGGGTTGAATACTTAGTCGCTAATTCGGAGAAGGGTTTTCCCGAGGCCAGCAGTTTTTCAAGGTCTTTTGCTTCGAACTCATGCTGAACTAAAATACCCCGACTTCCTCATCTAAAAATCTCGTTTGGAGCCCCACCAATTCTGTGGAAAAACTTTCTGAATTGATTGCTTCTGCCCAAAAAAATATCGATGTCGAAGTGGAAAATATTGGCAGCCGTGAGCTAGCGGCTGCTTTCGAGCGAGCCGTGCAAAGGAAGGTTAAAGTGCGAGTCCTCATTCCTCAATGTGGATTCAGCGAGGATCCGGGCATGAACTACCCTCACTTGAGGCTTTTAAGTGAAATGGGTGTGCAGACCAGAGTTCTTCCTTCGGATAAAACGCCCCTTCTTCCGCATCTTCATGCTAAGCTGATGCAAGTGGATCGAAAGGTCACCTATTTGGGCTCGATCAACTTTTCTTATAACTCCACCATGAAGGCCCGAGAACTGGGTGTGATTCTTTCCAACCCGCGAGAGAACCAACAACTGCAAAGCGAATTTGAAAAGGATTGGGCACGAGGCATCGATTCGGATGGCCTTTACGAGGCAGGTACCTGTCCTGAACGCAAACCAAAATGGGTGGAAGCTGTCGGATTCTAGCACCAGTTCCTGCCAAAATTGGCCCTCCTTTTGGATCTTATTCAATGCTTTCCTCCCTGCCGTATTGCTAAGATCCCTTTGATTAGTCCTTAGCTGTATCAGCCTGAGTACGATTTTTGGATAGTTTTACTTTGAAATCCAATTCGTAGAAAAAGGCCGTCACAATGCTGTCACAAGTTTTGACATTACTTATTTTCACCCTTGCTGCAGCAACTGCAGCTGCGAACACCTTATCCACTGAAGCCTCCACCGGTCACAAATCTTTGCTGTGGTCACTAGGCCTAGGCATGAGCCGATATGAAAATACTCTTGCTGACCGGAAGACTCAAGCAAGCTTTCAGGGCAATATACTATTCAACTACAGCCTCAATGATTCTTTGAAAATTAAAATTCAACCAAAGCTGAATTTCAAAAATGGTTATGTTCAAAACTATTCGGCCTCGGCTGCCGACAGCACAAGCATCACTTTTTCCGAAGCTTCCACCACATTCCACAGCAGCAATCAAATTTTTCTGACTTTGGGAGCCGTCAATCAGCAAGATCAACTCTCGAGCTTTATGATGGATGAGTTGGCTTTCCCGGCAGCAGTGTTCAAAGCTAGGAGCAAACCCATTGGTCGGGCGCTTGCAATCACAGGCATGGCGGCGATTCCCACCAGCTCAACATTGAGCACTCAATCAAAGGATTCTGAAAAAACCCCATCACTTTTTGCGGGAGGCCTCAGCTGGGAAGCCAGCGATTCAGAGCTGCCTGCAAAAGCGCAGGCAATGTACTTTAAATTTAGTGAGCTACCCGCGCGAGTTGCCAATGATTCAAGCCTCATTGGGAACACAATTTCAAATACTTCTGGTGGCGATAACTCTCGATTTCTTTATGGTTACGAAGGAATTGATCTTTCTCTTCAAGTCGAACTGCCATTTAGCAAACAGTTCAGCGGAAAATTAGTGGCGGCGGGGATCGAAAATCACCAAGCACCTAAGGGACTCAATCGTGCGTGGACCATTAAAGGTCAGTTCAATATTTATCAGCACGAAGACCTATGGTCTCCCTATTTGGAATTTTTTCGAGCCGAGGCAGATGCAACTGTCGCCCATTATATGGATCCCGCCTATCAGACCAATCGAATCGGCTATCGAGGGGGACTTGAATACTCCTATAAATCCACATTCAAACTAAAATTCAGCGGAGGGCTCCGCGAAGTCCTTCTTGAATCAGCTTCACAGAGTCGGGATCAATTTGCCTCTATTGGATTGGAGACTCCTTATGCGCCTTTCTAATTTTCCTTTAGCCACAACCCCACAGCTAGTGTCTTTTGTCTGCATTTCTTTGCTCATCTCGGCTTGCAGCCTGCCAACACCGCAAAAGCGTGAGCTTAAGACGGCTGCGACCTTCTTCGTTTCAAATTCACAGCCCGAATTTACCAGCGAAAGAAATCATCCTAACTTTTCTTTGCCGGCGTCTCGAACCCTGAGCACTAAATTCTGTATAAAGGATAATGCTCACTCTTCTCCGATTGTTTTTCACGAATTCGAAGTGCAGGGCGATGGGCTGCCGAGCCAAAACTATACAACAGACAAAGAGGGCTGCTTTGTTCATTCTGAAATGATTGATTTCGATGTCACAGCACCCGCGCAAAAAATTCTTTTAGAACGAACTATTTTTGCCAAAGGCTCAGAGAAGGGTCTCAGAAAAACTGAGATCATCATAGATCCCTGGAGCAAGATGGCGCTTTCAGTTCAAGACAAAAAAATCGATGTTCCTGAAATAGTGAGGGGAATCAATATCAAGAGCGCCCTAAATCCTGAAACCTCTGATCGAAAACCACTGACTATCGATGGTCTTAGAATCACCTTGAAATCTGCAGCGATAGAAAATGGAAAACGAATCATAGAACTAGATGCCTCTGGGCAGGTTTATATAGAGGGGCTCAATCACGAGCAACAAAGGATCTTGCATCCCCTGACTCGAGGTCAATTCTTCGCGGAATACACACTCTTTTACGAGAATGATCAAAATGTAAAGCGAACTCGAAATGTCATTAGAAGCTCAAATAAAATAGCTATCAATCAACTGACGGAGGGAGCCCTGGTCCTGCAAGACTCCTTCTCCTTAGAGACCGGCAGACTTTGTTCCTCTGGAGTCGTCTATCTTGGACTGAAGTTGACGCCGATCGATGGCCCTAAAAGCTTACGCCCAATTGAATCGGTTTTCTATTATGGTAGCTGTGAAAGCCGAGGGACAGCATGGGGAACTCTTGCTTCCGACTTTAGACAAAAAAGCCAAACTAATTCAAAACTCAGCATCAAGTCTTATCTAGAAGAATTTCCCGCGGAGTCTGAAACTTCAGACGATACGAAGGCCTCCGCAGCCTCTGCTACAGCCGAAAAGGCTCGTTTGCTTGAAATTGCACCCATTTCCTTTAGTAACATTTCCTTCAAAGCCTTGGCCCCCCACGAGAGGGAACGCCACATTCAGCTTAAAATCTGCCTTCGCATGGCTTGGGATCGAAGCCCTCTGCGCCATCAAGAAATCCAAACAATCAATTTCAGCGGCAAAAAACAAATTCATACAACCAACGAAGAGGGCTGCGCCTTTGTCGATGAAATTCTAAAGTCCAACCCTTTTGCGAATGAGTGTTGGACCAAAAAAGAAATTTTGATTTCACACCCAGGATCAGAATTTTCACAGGCGGTGCCCCTTCATTTTAACGCCTGGTCACCAAGCCTTCCACTGATGGATGGTCGCTATCTCAAGGGTGACGAAAAGCTACAAGGCTGCGTGAAAGAAGACTCCAAAATTATTCTTTCGGGCTATAGCTTTGACAAACTTGAGATTCTCTATCGAATGGATCCGATGCTAAATCTGGAGCTTCTGAAAAAAGGAATTTTACGAATTCCTGCAAAACTTCGGCGGGCCTCTTTTACGGATGCTTCCGGATTTACTGAAGAGGATCTGCCGCCAGGAACCTATGATCTCAAACTGGCAGTCGTAGACCAATACTACAATTTTACTGAGCAAAAACCTGAATCAGATGCAACCCAACAAGAAAAGATCTTTTATGTTTTGGAGAAGGCCATCCAAATCGATAGCAGCTCAATGATTAACGAAGAAGTCGAAATAGGCACTCGCCAATTGAAGTCTTTGGGAGCAACGAATCTTTTGATCGTCGAGCTCCATCCCAGAAATGGTGCCTCCACAATCAGTCCTTCTTTTCGTGCCAGCATTCAGCTCACAACAGAAAGCGAAGCTGGTTCATTTCAAACTCTAGGCATTGGCGAATTCCAGAGACTTCAGAAGAGTCACGAACTCTACAAGCCCCAGAAAGGCCTGAAGGATTCCTTATCGGAAAGAATTCAAAATTTCGCAAAGCTCAACCAACTTAAACTCAGCATGGGTCAAGATATGGATCTAATCCCTTTCCGAAAAGGGCAGTCTCAAAGACTGAACATTTCAAAGGGCTTTTCAGATCAGGACAAAAAAGATCTGTGCCTTTTCTGGTTTAACGATCTCCTGCTAAGGCCTCTCGAACAAAAAGATCATGGCGCTCTTAGAAAAGTGGGTTCATTTTCACTGCTGACAACAGAATGTCATCGTTTGGCTTATCAGGATATTCACTCTGTCTTCGATATAGAGAAAAAATACTTCCTTAAAAATTCACAACTCGTCAAAGCCGAACCCGACCTCTTGCCGATCCGAAGCCTATCGATATCTTCTTCCGTGTCCGTAGGAAACTCTAAGTCCGAAAGTACTTCTCAGTCTTGGTCATGGGGCCTCAATCTGGGACTTAACTTACCTGAAGTTTTCGGTCTTTCGTTTTTAAGCGCAGGAACGGGAGCTTCCTATTCGGTCACTAGGTCTTTCGCCGAAAGCACATCAAAGGGTACAGATGCTTCAGCTTCCACCGCGATCCAACTGACTATCGAATCTTTGATCGCAAATATTTCAGCGCCAGAATACACCGAATGTCTGTCCATTCGACTGAATCAAAATCTTTTTCTTGAAAAAGAACGCGGTTTTTGGACCACCAACAACCCCTGGACCAGCCAGCTTCATCCAAAACTGAGCAATGAAGAAAGACTCAAAAGTATTCAACAGGGCATTTTAATTTGTGAAAATACAAAGTCAGATCCAATCGAATTTAAGGAGAAATTTTATCTGATCAATCAAGCTTTACCACAAGGCTATTTGATCGATCGAACAAGTGAAAAAAACCGTCCCTTTTCGCTATTGATCCGAGGCGAATCAGAATACCTCAAATTGCTTTCGTTAATTTCAGATCCAAGCCATTTAAGCGATTCGATTCAACAGGAACTTGCCCCTTTGAAGAAATCGAGCGATCCGAAAATACTCTATTTTTTAAAGGGGACCAAAGCTGAACCTGGAGTTCTTAGTCGATGGTAACCCAGACATTTTGTACACCCACAGATCGCACCAAGCGATTGAGGTACTTAGCATTGTCGGGATGCTGCCGAATGCAACCATGAGAGGCCGGTCTTCCAAGGTATTTCCAATTGGAACTTGGAGTCCCATGGAGCGCAATTCCTCCAGCTATGAAGATCGCATAAGGCATATTTCCGAGGCCTCTGTAATCGCCACCAGGAAATTTAACTGAATTATAACGATCATAAATGCGACCGTTCGGATGACGATCTAGATCTGGTGTGCGTCTTCCCGCAACGCCGGTAGAAACCAACCAAGATTGTTCGAAGCGACCATCAATATAAAGATAAAGTGTTTGATCAGATTTGCTAACATAAATCCAAACTTCACAACTTTCCCGTTGGCAATAGGAAGCGCGAATCAAAAGGTTTTCGACAAAGGGTGAAACACCGGTGCGCTGGCGATAGACCTCATCGAATTCTTCGAGAGCTTGTTGAGCACCTGGAGCAAAGGGATCGAATTCTTCTTCGACTCCCAAAGGCAAGTCTTGTGCTTCAACCTCCTGTGTTTGCGCAGGCAGCCCCCAGAACACAAGTCCGAAACTGATTGATAGGATGAAAACTCTTAGATGATTCGACATAGGCCCTCCTCAAGCTGTGCTTACATTCATCGCAATGTCTGTATTGCAGGCTACGTACCATATCGGTTTTGCTTTGCAACAAAGTTTTTAGAAGTTACAGTAAGCTAGTGTTTTCTTTTTTGCCTCAGCTTGATTTGGCTGGCGACCTGACCCGACATTTTCTGTGGGATCAATGGTCGCAGCTTTTTGTCTTTTTGATTGTAGGTATCGGTCTACTGATCCTCCCCTATGCCTGGAAATATTTTGATAAACCTTCGGATCGATGGAAGTTTTTGGGAACTTTTTTTCCATTCGCCTTAGCGATGCTTGGGGTCGTTTTAGCAGATCACTTACTGATTCTTTTTATTTGTTGGGAGGCCACAAGCCTTCTTTCCTACTTTTTAATTTCATTTAAAGGTGAGGAGGAAGCCGGCAGGCGATCCGCACTCCACACTGCCTTGATCACCGGGGCTGGTGGACTGTGCCTTTTATGCGCCATCATTTTGTTCGGCTCGACCAATGGTACTTGGACTTTGACTGCTTTGACCTCGCAGTCTTTAGGATCTCATGAGTATGGTCATTGGATCGCGGCCTTGCTGCTGGTGGCAGCTTTCACAAAATCCGCACAGTTCCCTTTTCATTTTTGGTTGGCAGGAGCCATGTCCGCTCCGACCCCGGCAAGTGCGTACCTTCATTCCGCGACGATGGTGAAGGCTGGGATTTATTTACTCTTTAGAATTCATCCAGCACTCGAGGGAATCACTTGGGCTTTTCCTCTGCTGCTGGTCGTCGGTTTGATCACATTTTCTATCGGGGCAATGTCATCTATTTTGCAGAAGGATCTCAAAGCAGCCCTTGCGGGGACGACTGTTTCCAATCTGGGGCTGATGGTGGCGCTGACCTCCGCACCCTTTGCCGGCTTTCAAGAAGTGTTGGTTCTCACGGTCTTAGCCCACGCGATTTATAAAGCGGGTCTTTTCTTGTTCGCTGGAGTCATTGAACACATTGCTCATTCTCGATCTATTGAACGCCTCCAAGGACTGAAGAAAACTTATCCTGTACTTGCAGTGCTGGGGCTTTTCCTTGCCGGAGCCAACATTGGCTTTCCTTTCACCCTTGGCTATTTTGCTAAAGAAGGTGCCGCTTGGCCCACTGAATGGAAAATTTTAGTGATCCTTGGCACTGTTCTTTTGGGTAAGGCGGGTCTTCTTGTTGCTGTGAAGCCTTTCTGGGGTCAAAGAAAAGGAATTTCAGAGGCCGCCGTGGATGATTTCCCTCCGTCCTTCTGGATGCAGCTCGGTCCATTTATCTTGGCGGCTGCCTCTTGGTTTTCACCTTTCTTTTTAACTGGCTGGTTGATTCCTTCCTATTCATTCTCACCGCAAATGTTCCTCTCGCTTTTCATTCTGATTTTAGCGATTGCACTTTACCAGTTTTGGAAACCTTCATGGGCTGAATGGTGGAATACGAATTCAATTCCCGCGGGAGCGAGCTTATTCGACCAGCTTTGGTTCGGACAGATTAATATTCTTGGAGCCTCCTCGCGCTGTCTTCAGAACGGAAAACTCAGTTTCTATCTTTCGATTATTTTGCTGACCACCCTTCTCGGATTGCTTTCGATCTTAGATTTTTCAAGGCTTCAGTTTCTGCCTGCAAGCGATTCCCTCAGCGGTTTGTCAGTTGTTGGACTTGGCTTTATCACTTTGTTCCTAGTTCTCAGCACAGGGCTTTTGATTCGGTCCGAAAAAGTTTTGCATTCCATTCTATTGCTGGGGCTTACAGGTTTTTCCCTCGCTTTGATCTTTGCGCTGTTGGGGGCTCCTGATCTTGCATTGACCCAGGTCTCGGTGGAGGCCCTGACTGTCTTTTTGTTTGCCATTGCTCTTCGAAGGGCTGCGAATTTTTCGTATGAAAAAAATCTCGCAGCGAAAGCGTTTTTGTCTTTGGCCCTAGGCGCAGTCCTGACACTGGCGGTTTTTTCGGCGGCACAGACTCAGTCCCCTTCCAGAATCGCCGGCTATTTTTCTGAGAATAGTTATTTATTAGCCCATGGTAAAAACGTGGTGAATGTGATTCTTGTGGACTTTCGAGGACTGGATACCTTGGGAGAAATCACTGTCCTCTGTCTCGCAGGAATGGGAATCTTGTCTTTGCTGGAAAGAAAGAAAACATGAGATTTTCAAAACTCCTTCAAACCAGTACGCCTTGGATATCGACCAGCCTTTTTTTACTATCGCTGATGATCTACTGGCGCGGACATCAATTGCCCGGCGGTGGTTTTGTCGGCGGCCTCGTCGCCTCTACCGGACTTGTGCTGCATGCACTCGGGCGAGGGACCCTCGAGGCTAGGCAGATATTACTTTTGCCACCAGAAAAGGTCTCCTTAATCGGTTTATTGGTCGCAATTTTCAGCGCCTGGCTTGGTCCTTTGACCAATGGCAGCTTTTTCCAAGGAGTTTGGTCCGAAGAAATTTTGGTCAATCTATCATCTTCGATGGACTTAGCAGTTCGAACTCCTGCTCTTGGCAGCCCCATGCTTTTTGATTTGGGCGTTTACCTTGTGGTGCTCGGCTTTGTGAGCAGCATGTTTTTAAAATGGCTTGAGGTCGAAGCATGACCAATCTTCTGCTTTGCTTTGCCTTTTTTGTGATGATCTCTGGGGGATTTTTTCTGATCTTAAGAAAAAATTTAATTCACAACCTGATGGGTTTGGGGCTTCTGGGAAATGCCGTGAATCTAGCTCTATTGATTCTGGGCCAAAGAAATCCGGGATTACCACCCATCATGGGTGAAGATCAATCCACGCTTTCGCCCTTTACAGCGGATCCTGTGCCTCAGGCCTTGATCCTGACCGCAATCGTTATTGGCTTTGGAATGATTTCTTATTTTGCTGCGATCTTGCACCAAGGCCGTGAGGACTTTACCAATCAAGAAGAAGCTTCCGCAGAAACGGAAAATCTATGATTGCAGTTCTACCCATTTCACTGGGTTTAATCTGGGGAGTCCTCTGCGGCCTTATACCTTTGCGTTTCAGAAATTCCTTTTCTGTTCTTGGAAGCCTGCTGCAATTTTTGCTTGCGACCTGGATCCTTTTTCAAACAAAAGACGGAACGATTTTTAGCACTCAGGCTGGCGGCTGGGCCCTGCCCTATGGAATTAGCTTTCGCTTGGATCTGACCAGCGCCTTGATGATTTGGATTTCATCTTTTCTAGTTTTGGGGACACATTTTTATAGCCTTGCGACGACTCCGCAGTCTGAAGAGTACCGATTTTTTCAGCCGGTGTGGCACCTCCTGACGGTCGGAGTCTATGGCAGCTTTTCCACTGCGGATTTATTTAATCTTTATGTCTGGTTTGAGATTCTATTATTGGCCTCCTTTATTCTGATGGTCATCGGCGGACGCCTTCCTCAGCTGCGAAGCAATATCAGTTATGTGCTGTTGAATTTGCTGGGCAGCGCGGTGTTTTTGCTGGGTCTTGCCTTTCTGTACAATGCTGCGGGAACTTTAAATTTCGTCGATCTGCAGGGCTTGCCACGTGCAAATCCCCACATTGCTATCACAGCAGTGTGTTTGCTGATTGCTTTTGGACTAAAGGCCGCTGTGTTTCCTCTTTTTGCTTGGCTGCCGTCTTCCTATCCCAATACACCAACAGCACCACTCGCACTTTTCTCGGGATTATTGACCAAGGTGGGTGTCTATACTTTGCTGCGTTTTTTTGGTTCGCCTTCGATGCTGCAATTCCAGGGACTAAATACTCTTCTGTTGATCCTTGCATCGCTCACGATGCTGGTCGGAGTCTACGGCGCAGCTCAAGAGATCACGATGAAACGGATTTTTTCTTTTCATATCGTCAGCCAGATTGGCTATATGCTTTTAGGAATTGGAATAGGCTCAAGCCTCGGGCTTGCTGCTTGTTTATTTTATCTTATGCATCACATGATAGTGAAGACGAATTTATTTCTGATCACTGGAGCCATCGAAGCGGTTGAGGGGCATTCTCGGTTGAAGGCCCTCGGGGAACTTGCCAGCGCAAGACCCTGGCTTGCCGCAAGCTTCGCAGTTTCCGCCCTCTCTTTGGCAGGTCTTCCGCCGCTTTCTGGCTTTTGGGCAAAACTTTCCGTCCTCTTTTCCACAGTTCATGCAGACAGCCATCTCAGCCCTTCGGTGCAAATAGCAGCAAAAGTGAGTTTGGCCATCGGTCTGTTTGTTGGGCTGATGACTCTTTATTCTATGCTAAAAATTTGGTCCGACGCTTTTTTGAAAAAACAGTCAGGGCCTCATGCCGTGAACACCACCAATAAGGTCCCACTTCGTTTTTGGATTCCCATCACAATCTTTAGTCTTTGGACCTTAGCGCTTGGCATTTATCCGCATTGGCTTTTTGCCCTCTGTGAAGCCGCAGCGAAACAACTGCTTGGTCAGCAGATCGGTGGTCCGCTGTGATTGGATTAAAGACTCAATTTCCTTTTCTTAAACTTTTCAGACTGAAGTTTTTTTTACTCTTGTTGTTTTTCCTGAAAGAATTTGTTCTTGCCAATGTTCAAGTGATTTTGCTTCTTTTCAGAAAGAATGAAGACATTCAGCCTGCAATTGTTATGATTCCTCTCAGACTCAAATCTGATCTGCAAATCCTATTTCTTGCGAACATGATTACTTTGACGCCGGGAACTTTAACACTTTCGCATGATCCGGAAAAGGAAGTCCTCTTTGTTCACGTGATTCACACAGATGATCCCAGCGGCGTTGTGGCCAGCATTCAAACTGGTTTTGAACAGCGCATCCACGAGGCCTTCCTATGATCCATGACACCGGTTCACCATCTTGGATTTTAGATTCTCTGACATTGGGAATTCTTATCCTGAGTGCTCTTTTAGTTATGCTGAAGTTTCTAAGATCTCATTCTAATTTCGACCGAGTCTTAGTCGTGGATGTTTTGACCACCTGGGGGATAGCACTGTGCCTCGTACTTGCAACCACGTCCGGCACTTCAAGCTGGCTGGATCTTGCAATCCTCTTTGCCGCCCTATCTGCTGCTGCGACGATTGGACTTTGTTATTATCTTGAAAATTCCACCACGGACCAGCCGGAGAACACCCAGCTATGATTGCAAAAATTTTCTTACTGTTTGGTGCCATTATTTTTCTACTCGCCGCGATCGGACTGTTAAAGTTTCCCGATTTCCTCACCCGAATGGCTGCGGCCTCCAAAGCCACAACTCTCTCGCTGGTATTACTCGCCCTAGGCACTTGTTTTCATTTCCAGTCCCTCGAAGTCACGCTGAAGCTCGGCGCAATGATCCTCTTCATTTTCCTCTCCACACCGATCAGCGCCCACCTCCTCGGTCGCACCGCCTTCCGCAAAAACGAGAAGTTAAAACTAGGTAACAGTTCCCTCTTTGGCACGCGCAGCGAAAAACCGAAGACTTAAGATCAGTTTTTCTAAGGCTTTTCCAATGGATTATCTTGGGTTGAGTTCTCCAAGGAAGTTCTAATTCTGGTTCGATTCGGAATGAATGGCCACGGTATTGAAGGTATAATCGGGAAATTTTGCAGGTGAAAGCTCAAAAGTTGAGGGATCAACTCTAAAAATCCGATAGCCCCACCCTTCTATTAACTTTTCAATGTTTTTAGCCGCCAATTTCATTTCTTCATTCCACATATTGGTCTCATAATACAAAATCGGCCGGTGCTTTTGAAGCGTCTGACTTCCTCCTTGCAAGATTTCATACTCAAGTCCATCGACATCGAGCTTTATAAAATTGAGCCGAGCCAGACTCTTCAACGTGGGATGATCGTCTATACGAATTGCTTCCACCTCAACCACCGGTGCCGAAGAATCCATGCCATTTTCATAGGTTGTGGCAGTTCCGTGGGCTGTGGTACTCAATTGCCATTTCAACTTCGTATTCGCTATAGAGAGCGCTCGCCCGTCCGGAATCACTACCGAAGCTATTGAAGGATTGAGAAGTAAATTCGATCTCAGTCGTTCTTGAAAAGATGGCCCTGGCTCAAAGGAATAAACCCGCCCCGCTGTTCCAACTTGATCCGCAAGCGCTATGGTAACAGCCCCGACATTTGCGCCAATATCCAAACAAATATCTCCTGGGCGTACTAATTTCCGAACAATGGCTAAGGTGTCGTCTTCATACCCGCCGGATAGAAATCGTCTCTCTACGTCATTAGCCGTATCCACATGAATCGAATAATGCCCAAGAAAATAGTTCACCACTAGCTCTCGCCGTTCCGTCTTGATGTAATAACCAAGGCTCGATTTAAATCGAGAAATTGCCACCTGCCAACGAAAGGGTAACTTTTGAAAAATAGAAATGATCCGCTGCTTCGCTAATCTCATCGACGATCCATGAACAATGCGAAAGGCTTTGTTGGACATTGTGAAAGAATAACTGCTCTACAAGAAGACGACAAGGATGGATTTTCCCGCCGAAAAATTATTGAATCTCGATTCATCCTCAGAAAAGAAAGTCATCGAAACGAACCAGGGAGTTTGCTTAGTTCAGTTTTTGCGAGCCAAGATTTTTTTATTCGGCCAAAGCACTAAAATGTCTTTTTCACTCACTTTAGCCCTAATTATTATTACTCAGCTTCTTACTGTGTTACGTCTTGAGCTGGACGAGCCGAAGGCGCTTTCGGTCGCTGAGGCAGGAAATCGTTCTCAGGAACTTGCCGCTTGGGAATATGTCCTTCAGACACAAACTTGGATTGGGCTCCAGGACTGGCCGTAAAATACATAAAGTGATGAGTGTCGCAAACAGGCGGCCTGATTGAAACGCTGAGACCCACCACTGCAGTCCGTCCGCAGCTGCTTCGCAATTGACCATCCCGAAATTTCCAAGCGAACTCATTGCGGAGAGTATCTAAAGTGATTTTCTCAATCTGTTCCTCCATTTGCTTGCACAAGGCAGCTGGTGTTTGATTGGAGGCGATTCGGTCAGTGACCTTGATCATTTTTCTGGTCCATTCCAGATCCCCGCTACCAGCGTCTATGCTCACATCACGTGATCCACAGATTTTGTCAGCGTCCGAGTAAAATTTGACATGCACGGTTTCTTTAAAAGATTTTTGAACTGCACATTCGCAGGAAAGCCATAAGGATTCTTTAGCTGGAAGGTTCAGGGGTCTGCTTTCTGCAAATACAAGACTCGGAAAAGCCAGCTGTCCAATCAGGAATATGAGGGAAAACTCTCGGCGCAACATAAAGCACCTCCTGCAGTCTTTACTTTGCCAGAATTGTTCCATCCTAGAATACTCAATGATTTCGGCAGGACCTAGCTGCAATTCAGCTATTAGGAGTCCGATTGACTTCAAGCTAATTCCCTGGTGATCCCAGGAGTAAGCTCCATAGACAGTTGTTGGCCAAAATTGGCATTGCTGCCCCTTCTCGTTAGGGAAAACTGCATTTTCATAAACGATCTTTGCAAAGGGAAAGTTTTTTGGTTAAAAAAATTTGATGGGCATATCTAAAGAGCTGAAAGCAAAATTCGATTCCTTTTCAGATGAAGATCGCGACCGGCTGGTGCGTATGGGATGGGAAGATCGATCGACGTTTGAGTCGATCGAAAAACAATTCGGACTCAATCAAAACGAATTTATTCGGTTCATGCGGACTCAACTAGACAGAAAAACTTACGATCGCTGGCGACGAAGAGCCAATGAACAAGGCCAATTGAAGCATGAAGGGAAACGGGGATTCAAAACAACCCGGTTCAAATGCAGCAGGCAGTCTGTTGACGGGGTCACCAAGGGCTGGAAGTAAGGTCTAGCCCGGCTGAGTCGATGAAAAGTTAGAAAATTCCTCTACAATAGAGATATGAGTTGGTCCTGGCGGGCGACATTTCTATTTTCTTTGGCTTTCTCCTCGCAGCTGCATGCCTTCAGCGATGTCGTTTGTCGTCTTTACGAAACGGGCTGCGCGAGTGGGAGCAGTGCCCCTTCAGCAAATCCCTCCACCAGCAATAGAGTGCGAGTCAATCCTTCTGCAGTGCCCTTAGAAAAGTCCCTCGGTATTGAAGCCATCGTTTACAAATCCGAGGGTGATTTCGGCCTCGTGAGGGGTTTAGGACGCGTCGGTGCTGCAATTTCGCCTTCCAATAGCGAGGAAACTTTTTTCGGTCCTCCGGGTTTTGAAACTCCCGAAGATCTTTTGTTGCGAAAGAAGAAAACCGAAAAGTACCCCAGTCACAAAGTGACCCTCGCAGGAGCTTTTAAACTTTTAGGAAACAACAGATCTGGTCTACAAAAATTCACCTTGAATATGGGTTTGATGGGGAAATTTAATTCTCAGACAAACGTGGCCTCACCTGGCGGCGGTCTCACCGGAGTCCTTGGTCCTTTGACCTTTGGCTATTCGGTTTACCAGGATGAAACGCAGCTTGATTTCGCCAGGTATGGAATTTATCCCAATCCAAAAATTCAGTACAATGTCTCCGCTTACACTTTCGGAATTTTTTTAAACTCCATTATTCTTGATTACTCCAGCCTCAGAATCATGACTGCAGATCCAGCCACGGTGAATATCACCACTTTCAGCGTACTTTTGAAGAAATTTATTTTTACCTTTTCCAAGCGCTTGGAAGATTCAGACCGCCCCAACTACAATTTCAGAACAGATCAGCTGATTACAGAAAGAACGAAAGAAGAATACTTTGGTGGAATCCAGTACAAAGCAAATCGCCGAATCATGGCAGGTGTTCTTTACAACTACTACCTGATGCGAGAAATCTCCGGATCTTTCACTTTATTTTTTTGAAGGTGTTTTTTTTGAAAGTGTTTACAGAGGCTTGCTCCACTTTATCTTATGGGGTCACGGTCACTGACTTGTAGGCACTCGTACCAGTCTTTGGCCGCACGATGGAGACCCGAATAGAGCCACTTCCATCATAATCAAAGTTCGCTGAATACCCCATGCCGCCGCGTGAAGTAGCGATGTCGTTGCAAAGGATAACTGCATCGTCCTCTAAATAAATAGGAATCGAGGGCGCAGCCACATCCCTGAATTCGACATAGCAATAGGCTGTGCGAGAACTTGTTTTCGATGCTTGAGTGAGGACCGTGAGTTCGTTCGGCAAAATTACGTCTTCTGTTTTAGCGCAGGAAAGGCTGAAACTGACAGCTGCCGGAAGAATGAATGACAAAAGGGAATGTCTGGAGTGAATCACTTCATCATCGTAACAAATAAAACTGGCCACTGTCTTTAGTGGCCAGGATCTCAGGATCTAGTTTGGCTGAAGGTCTGCTTTAAGCCTTTTTGTTGGCTTCGCGATGAGCTTCCTTAGCTTTTTCAGCCTTGGCAGCTTTTTCTTCGGGAGTGATTCCCCAAGGAGAACTTTTCTTACTGTCCGAACCACTCTTACGAGGGCGTCCGCCACCTTTAGCGTCTTTTTTCGCGACGGGCTTCATGGTGGGAGCATCAATGAAAAACTCAGGTAAATAACAAGTCTGTTCAACTTGGGTGGCTTTCGCAGGCACTGCTTCACCATCGGCCAGACTCAAGACCAGCACACGCTTGAGTTTGTCTGGATATTTTTCCGCGACATCGAGGGCGGTCATGAAATGTTTCAACTTATCACCTTCGTACTTGAACGAAGTACCCAAAGACTGCTCGATTTCTTCGACTGTCTTGCCTTCGCCCAAAAGCGAAGTCTTGGTTTTTAAAGCTTGAGAGAGTGTAAATTGAGGAAATTCTGTAACAGATTTCATAGGACCGTCCTTACGTTTCGTGCCAATCTCTTCCAAAACTGCCCTTAGGGTCAATCCTATTTCTTAGGCAGCAATGAAAATCTTGTCGGAGAGGGCTTTCTGCCCTCTAATTAGGAATCAGGGGGAGGTCTCCGTGTCGCTAATGATCAAGGAAGCTGAAGAGGCTGCTCAAAAAATCGAAGCTTTGGTCATGGGTCAGGGTCCCCTTTATCGGAAGCTCGGTGCTCGGCTTCGAGAATTGGCTCCGACCGTGGTGGGAACTTTGGCTCGAGGAAGCTCGGACCATGCTGTGAGCTACGCAAGTTATCTGATTCCGCAGTGCACAGGCCGAGTGGTTGCGTCTCTCCCCCCGTCTTTGACCACAGTACTCAGTACAAAATTTTATCTGAAAGGTCAGGTTGTGCTGACAGTTTCTCAATCTGGCTCGAGCCCCGATATTTTAGCCAGCATGAAGGCAGCGCGAGATGCCGGGGCCTTCTGCATCGGAATATCGAATGAAAATGATTCACCTTTAGCAAAAAATTGCGATGTTTTTTTAGGAATGAATGCTGGCAAGGAGCTTGGACTTGCAGCTACAAAAACAGTTCTTTGCACCCAGGTTGCCTTGGCTATGTGGACCGCAGAATGGGCGGAAGATTCTAAACTTTTACAAGGTTTAAAAGAACTTCCCGCAGCTCTTTGTCGCGCCTTTCAAATTGGACTCAAAGCACCCGCTGGTTTTCTAAAAGGTGCACAGAATGTTTATGTGATCTCGCGGGCATTGGGAATGACTGCAGCGTATGAGATGGCTTTAAAAATAAAAGAAACCTGCGGTCTTCACGCAGAGGCATTTTCTTCGGCGGAAGTTCGACATGGTCCAAAGGAAATTGTTAATTCCAATTACCGCGTGATCGCTATTGCTTTGCCGGGTTCCGGGCGTGAGGACGTTTTGAAGGCAGCTCAGGAGCTTGCTGAGCAGGGAGCAAAGGTCCTAGTGATCAGTCCCGAGATGCCAAGTGGAAAATTAGCTATGCCCCTTCTTACTTTGCCCAATATCGATGAGGCACGGCTTTATCCAATTCTTGCACTTCAAGCTTTCTACCCTTGGATTTCGGCAGAGGCACTCGGACTTGGAAGAGATCCAGACCGCCCCCGAGTGCTGACGCAAAAAGTGGTTCACACGATTTGATGCTTTCGATCTATGACCTCAATTGAGCGGCTCGTTCTGAAATCAGTTGGTGAAATATGGACAACCAACTCAAAGCTCATGGCCAGAGCTTAAGACCAGAGCTCCCTCAGGAGTTCATCGAAAAGACCTCGAGTTCTTTCCTTTCTATAGGAAAGTTTTCCCTCGGCCTCCTTCTTGTTCAGAAGCAAATAGTTTCTGACTGTTTTGTAGGTCTTGTAACCTTTGATGACCCTGCTCCAGGGTCTTGGCTCAAAAGATTGCTGTTTCATAAGACCGATACCCCCTTGCTGCCAACTAAATCATGAATGGATTCAATTTTCGATGGAATGTCCGGCCGGGGCTAAATTTCGGTCTGAAGCAGAGCCAAGAAACTGAGCTACGGAACGTAGCTATGTAACAGAGCCAAGCAACAAAGGTACGTAACAGAAGTATCAAGAGCAGCCTCCGTTTCAATTCTTAGGAAACTGCCGCTGGTCTTGCTCGAACCTGACCTTCAATTCAAAGAGGAATGATTCGCCCAAAGAGGCATGACACCAATTAATCTGCGAAAATGAGACAGCTGTCCAAAGCTTCGACAGCCTGATTTGAGTTGAATGTCTCAGCTCGTTTTCAAGCAGAACCTAGTAGTTAAAATGATCATACAAAAACCCAAGTATTGGCGTCATTCTTGAATCTAAAGCTAGACATGAGAACTCAAAAAGAACAGCTGACTCAATTTTCTTTTGTGTATTTCATCTTCATTTACTTCTCGTTCGTCGGCTCTATGGCGCAAGCAAACACTGGAATCGACTTCAGCAAGATCGGCCAAATTTACAATCAGTCAAAATCGCTTGGTAAGTTTTTGCAAACTTCAGGAGCTTTCTCTGAAGAAGACACAGCCCTGATTCAAGAACTTTTTCCCGCCAATCAAGCTCTTCCTGCAATCAACTTTCAAAACGCCGGGTCCGGCCGAATTTTCAATCAAGAGTTTCAAGCCCAGATCATAGACAAAGAAGAGCGACGAATCCAAATCAATGAATCTCAATTTACAGTGTCCGAGCAACAAACAGTTGCTGGTCTGGCCGCACAAATTTCTAGCTTACTGAGAGCGATTTCAAAAGAAAGAGTCAGAGTTTCACAAAATTCCGAATGGCTGCATCGCCTCTTTTTTCCAGTTGCCCAAGCTGAATCATTTAAATGCATGGGGACCACAGAACAGCTTGTTTACAGCCTACGCAGTCCCCATTCATCTTTATTTAAAACAGACATTGGCTACTTAGCAAAACTTTTGATTTCAGGAATTATACTTGGCGGACTGAATTCCGTCACTGATTCCGTCGCGGCTGTCCGTGGACAATGTTCTCAACATATAAAGACGCTCAAAGGTCTCGTCAAAGCCAGCGGCAACTTGGTTCGCGAACTCACCTGCGGTGAGGATCCGGCAATGACTGATGTATCGATCAGTTTTTGGCAGATGACCCCAAAGAAAACTCAGAAAAGAGAAGATGAGGAAGAAGAGGCAGAGGACACTCATTCCATCGAATACAAGCTGGATTATGCACAAAACATTGCGAAGATGATCGATGACTCTTATGAATTGCCGAAGTCTAAAAGATCAGCTGAAAGCGCAACTAAAAGCCTACTCAGAGAAGTCGTCTACATCTTTAGCTGGGGATTTTTTGACAACCGAAGTCTTGAGCGTGTGGTGGAATATCGCCGCGCCCACAAAGACGGACCCGTCTGCAGCAGCTATACAAAGGCAGAAAATCCAATTTCGCTGAATGACTATGCGAAGAAAATCGAAGCCGATCGAAAAATTTTCGCCTATCTTGGCGATCATCGGATCTGCGCACGCTGTATCAACGAATTTAAGACTGAGATCGAGCATCCTCTGGATCCACTGAATGAGTCCGCTGGCAAAATGGGAAAGAAAAAGTAAGACGTCTAAAGCTCTTTCCAAGGCGTCCAATATTGCCGGACAGCCTGAAAACCAAGAGGCTCATAGTATTTGAAGGCATTCGTCCAATCGATACAGATCATTTCTCCGCCCGCAGCTTTTAGTTTCTGAAGCGTCAAAGCGAGTAGAATATTACCGAAGCCCTTGCCCCGGTAATCTGACCAGACTCCGATAGGTCCCAGTGAGCAATCCGAATGTTGCGGAACACCGCTTTCTGACAGCGGCAGCCTCAAAGGCCCAGGAGTCCAGCCGCCCTTGGATTCCGCAAACCAATCTCGCTTTGAAATTCGAGAAAATCCCAGCATATCACCCGTTGAATTCTCAAGCCTCAACCAGCGACTGCGGGTGGTGTCGCTCCGCGAACGCCAAAAAGAAAATTCTCGGCTCCACCGACCCGGAAACTGCGAAGTGATGATCTTGCTGAACTGGTCAAAATTCTCCTGACCTGTCAGCTCGACAAGCCGAACTCCCTCGGCAACCGGTGTATTCAATTGCTCTTGAATAAATTTTTCGACGAGCCCTTCAGCAAGATGACCGACTAAATCTGCAACCAAAGTTCCTTGAAATTCTTTTGATGCTAAAACCCAGCGAATTTCCTCAGCGTCAGGCCCATCGACGGGAACGCCTGGCAGAAAATGAAACTCGTCAGCACCAAATACGATCCTAGACTTATGCCGAGACCGAGCCAGACTTTCGACTTGATTCAAAAAACCGAGCCAGGGCTCGCGTCCCTCCAATATCCACAAAGGAATCCACAAAGTTTTATCTGAAATTCCTAGAGCCTTACCAATTGCGGAGGCCTCGGCCCAAATAAATGAAGCGCCGTTTTGCTCGGAAGTCCGATAGGTCAGCCAGTTTTGATCTGTAAAGTTCCAGGCAAGATCCTGTGCCTGGATCCGATAGTGGTCAGAGGCTCTTTCATTCCAAATTCGAACAAGGTTTGTCGCGGCTTTTAGCTCTACCAATGGTTCTCTCGTCATGCTTCAATCTTAGCTGTAGGTAAAATTCATGTCGAAAAAAAAATACAATTTAGCCTGTGTTGCTCACCCTGACGACGAAACTATCTTCTTTGGAGGCCTCCTCCAGCGAAAACGCCATGGACTTCCCTGGACAGTGGTCTGTGTCACAACGGATGGAAGTCAAAAACGTAAAAATCAGTTTCACAAGGCTTGTGAATTATTAAAAATCGACCGGCCGGTTTGGTATGGTTTTCCCGATAAATATGAACAACGTCTTCCTATTGCAGAAATCACGGCAAAGCTGACGCAGTTGATGACCCCAAAAGAAATATTTACTCACGGTATCATCGGAGAGTACGGACATCCTCACCATCAAGATGTCTGCCGAGCTATCTTCACAGCCTTTCCTGCGCACAAAAAAATCTATTCTTGTGCCTACAATGCTTATCCCGAGCTTCGAATTCATCTGACAGAGAAAGAATTCAAACTCAAAACACACTTGCTCACAAAAATTTACAGTTCCGAGACCAATCGATTCCTCAATGTTCTTCCAGCCACTTCGGATGAAGGATTTGTGCGCCTCAAGCGTGAGGAAGTTGAAAAAGTCTATCATTACCTGACCCACCCGAAGGCTTCGGTAAAGTTCAAAAAGCAAGACTACCTTTGGCTGGAGGGATATTTACCTCATCTCAAAGATTTAAAAAGAATATTTTAATTGGGAGGCCCTTTGATGAAATCAAGCTCGGACCATTGGAAAAAATTGGCTGCTAACTTTTTAGCAGAGTCTGCAGAATTTAGGCTTGGAGCACTTCCAACAGAAAGCCGGCACCCACTGACAATGCAGCTTTCTGATCTTTGCCAAAAAGATCTTCGAAAGGCGATTGACTGCTTTAGGCAAGTGGACCTTTTGGCACTCGAAGCTGTGAAAAACGTCATTCCTGGTGTTTTAAAACTGCATGAAGATATTTTTCATACTCTGGAAGAGGGTCACCAAGTCTTTGTCAGTGGCTGTGGGGCTACTGGACGCTTGGCAATCAGTCTTGAGTCCATATGGCGCGAACAGTGTTTGCTTCAAAGGAAGAGCCTTTCGCCTACCACGCATCCTTGGCAAGAGAGAGTCTTTGGCTTCATTGCTGGCGGTGACTTTGCTCTGGTCAAATCCATTGAAAATTTCGAAGACCATCCTGAATATGGTGTTCGCCAGCTCCAAGATCTTGGCTTTACGAAAAATGATCTCCTGATCGCTGTGACAGAAGGTGGCGAAACGCCCTTCGTGATTGGCACAGCAGAATACGCTGCGGAGCTCAGCCTGAGATCGCCACATTTTATTTTCTGCAATCCACCCGAGCTTCTAAAAAAGACCACCGAGAGGTCACACAAGATTTTGGAGAACCCAAAAGTTAGATCCCTTTTCATTAATACAGGTCCTATGGCTCTCTCAGGCTCGACTCGGCTGCAGGCAACGACGACTCAGCAGCTTGCAGTGGGAGCCGCCCTCCTTGCCTGCCTTCACAGTGACAAACTTTCGGAATCGAAAGTTTTCTGTGAGCAGCTCATCGAAGAGTTTTTGCAGATCTATCAGAAGACAGATTTTAATGGCCTGGAAAAACTGATCGTTCACGAGGCCAGCATTTATCAAAGAGGGGAATACTGCGTCCATCAGACCAGCGATTTTGGCATCACTGTCTTGACCGATACTACAGAAAGAACGCCCACCTTTAGCCTGCTGCCTTTTGAAAGCAATTTGGATTCAGATCCTCAACATTCTTGGACCTATCTTTCTGTGAAGGACACTCACTCTTCGGAAGGGGCTTGGAAGAAAGTTCTGCACAGAGGTCCGCGTTCGCTTGCTTGGGCAAATATGAAAGATCTCTATGGTGAAAGTAAAACCTTGGGTTACGACTTTTCCGCTCAATGCCTGGAGCGACGCCAAAATCAAATTGGGGCGAACAAACTTCATTCTTTTGAAATTGAAAAGACTTCGGTGCGATCTGGACAACCAGCTTCCTCGCACATTGGCTTTCTTCGGTTTAGTATCGCGGGGCAAGATTGGCAGACAAATCTCCCTGGTCACCTGCTGCATCAGCATCTCCTTACCAAATGTGCCCTCAACATCACCTGCACTCTAGTGATGGGTCGCCTTCACAGGTTTTATGGCAACGTCATGGTTTATGTCCGACCCACTAACAAAAAACTCGTCGACCGGAGCATTCGTTATATTCAGCTGCTTCTGCAGGAAAAAGCTATCTCAACGTTCAGTTATGAAGACATCTGCTATGCCCTCTTTCAAGAATTTTCGATGGCGGCCCAAAATGTTCCCATCGTGCTGAGGACTCTCGAACACCTAGTGGGAAAATCGAAGCTCGCGGAAAACGGAGGAGTCAATGCTCGTGGAAGCTAAAGATATTTTTTCAAGTCTTCGTCCCTCGCTGATCAGCAGAGATCCTTCCAACCTGAATACCTATGGCCGTGACTGGACAAAACTTCACACACCGAATCCCATTGGAATTGCATTTCCTGAGTCCACGGAAGAAGTTTCTGCTCTCTTAAAAATTTGTAATGCTGAAAAAATAGCAGTGGTTCCATCGGGTGGACGCACTGGCCTTGCTGGCGGCGCTGTGGCCGCAAAAGGGGAGCTTGTTCTGTCTCTCAGTAGGATGACTAAGATTCAAGCTCCCAATTTGTTATCGATGACTTTGGAAACTGAGGCAGGCGCTATCACAGAAGCAATTCATCAGGCTTGCAAACCTTTTGGAATCACCTGGCCCGTTGACTTTGGCTCCAAAGGTTCTTCGACTGTGGGTGGGAACATCGCAACGAACGCGGGCGGCATCAACGTCATCCGTTATGGCATGACTCGCAATTGGGTGCTGGGACTGACTGTGGTCACCATGGCTGGTCAAATTTTAAAGCTCAATGGACCTCTGGAAAAAAACAACACAGGTCTTGATCTGAAACACCTTTTCATCGGTTCCGAAGGAATTCTGGGTGTGGTGACTGAAGCGGTTTTGAAGCTGACTCGCATTGAAGCCGATACCGAGCTCTATTTTTTTGGAATGGACTCCATGGCAGCGGTCTTTCGGCTTTTCGAGAAGGCGAGGCAAGGTCCTTTTGATCTTCATGCCTATGAGACTTTTTCACACAACTGCTTTGAGGCAACGGTCAATGGATTGGGATTGAGAAGTCCTTTTGAAAATAAGCATAGCCATTATGTCCTTCTTGAGGCCAAAGGTTCAACACCGAAGATCGACGATTGGCTTGAAGAAATCTTTACAGAGGGAATGATCACAGAGGGCATTCAGCCAAAGTCCTCCGAGGAAAGGCAGCAGTTCTGGAAAGTCAGAGAAAGCATTGCTGAATTCTTAGCAGAAAAAGGTCTGAACCATAGCAATGATATTTCTATTCCCATTTTTAATCTTAAATCCTTTATTGATGAGTGGACAGAGTCCTTTCAGCAAAAATATCCGAATTGGGAACAATTCATCTTTGGCCACATCGGTGATGGAAACTTACATATCCATGCGATCAAACCAAAGACGATGGAGCTTGAGGAATTTGCTTCTGCGACCCTAAAAGTCGACGAAGCTCTTTTCAGTTTGGTACGAAAGTATGGTGGGAGCATCTCTGCTGAGCATGGTATCGGTCTTCTTAAAAAGAAACATTTGGGCTACTCGAAAACCAAAGAAGAATTGGATCTCCTTCGATCTTTCAAAAAAACCCTGGATCCGAATTGGCTGCTGAATCCAGGGAAAATAATAGACCCTTTTTAGTTGTCAATACCCCTCAGTGGGAAGCTGGCGTTTTGTACGGGCTTACTGAGGGTTCTTAGTGAGAATGGGGTATCGGAAATATTAAGCTCATAATTCATCTGGCTCGTCAAACCTTCGCCACTGGTGGTTGGTTCGAACCGAATGACTCCGCCTTTTGCTTTCAGAAGCTCTCGAGCTAAACTAAAAAAGTCGCCAGAACTAGCCAGAAGCTCTATCAAGGGAAGTAGCTCGATGGAGAAAGGATTTAAATTGAGAGCCGAGCTGACGCCTCTCTTGGTCACAGTTGCAACGACGTTCAAATCAGTTTCATTCCTCATTTGGCCAATCTCGAATGAGGCCAGTTGAAAACCATCAGGAAACTCCACCCTTTTCAAAGCTTCAGCGAGAGTCGATTTCAAAAGTAGAGCTGATTGCGCTCCAACAAATCGCGTCTCCCGAATGTTCAAGATTCTGAAGGAACTTGTCGCATCACTCTGACGAGCCGCAGACTGGGATTCTAATTTTATTTTTGCTGACGTAGGGGCTATTTGCGCTAGAGGCTCTGGTGGAAAGGTTTCCTCAATAGCTTTAACGACCCTCGGAGCATTATTAAAAATGGAAACAAAGTTCTGGATAATCCCTTTCAGTGCACTTTTCGGAGCAAGCTCTCCAGCCGCAGTTCCGATGTAGAAAATATTCGAATCTTTAATCTGACGCGCGACTTTTGCATCTCGTTCGCCAGGAATGGACGCCGTGATGGATAGAGTGTTGTCATCTAAAAATTCTTTTTCGCTGGTGTATTCAATCCCAAAACGACGCTTTCCACCGAGGATGACGGAAGTCTGCTGCTTGTAACCCGTAGCAAAAACAACCAAGTCGTATCCACCTGTGGTTCTTCCGTCCTCAAATACAAGATCCACCTGACCACTGGAACCACGTTCAGTTCCGCCATTGATGTCTGCGACCTTGCGGGCATCCGCAGTCACAAGAGGAGCTACGTCGGGCGACGAACTTCGAAAACCAGTAGCAAGTTGAGCGTACCTGGATCTAAAGCTTTCAAGAATAGCATCGCAACTTCCCTGATCTTGCCCCAGCCACTTCACCGATTTCACGCGACCCGATTGAGCGCTTGAAAGTCCATAGGCTTCCGCAGGTGCATAACCAAGCAAAAACTCAAGAGTCACGTTCGCAGAGTCGCCTTTGCCGACAATCGCGATATTTTTACCAGCGATTAATGAAACTGGATCATTTGATTCCGCTAGCAATCGGGCGAAATCTTCAAAGGTAGACACTCGAGGAAGATTTTTTCCTGGCGTGTATTGAACCAGCTCGGGTCTCTGGCCAATTCTGTTAGCGATTTGCCTAGGCAAGGCGGGTGTTCCAGGCCCCGTGCTAATATAGACAATTGCTGACTTTACTATCGCCAGATTTCTCGCCCCAGTGGGAAAAACTATTTCAACATTTTCGGTCAATGGATCGAGCGCCCGCCCTCGACGATCAGAGGCCGAGGGCTTGGTCTCAATTTGATCCGCTCGAGCTCCCAAAAGAACATCCACATTTGGATAACGATCAGTTGCAGCATAAAGAGCAATCGACAGAACCTGACCAAGATCATTCGCAGAAGGATATTTCACAGCAGAAATGTCAGAAAGCTGAATGGGCGCCCCGGGCAATTCATTAATATTTCCTTCGCCCGGAAAAGGCTTAGTCCCTTCTCCCGATGCACGATTGGAACTGTTGATATTAAAAATTTGGCTGGATCTAAAGTTCGAAGCAGGTGTCAAACTTTGTTCCACCACGAGAATTTTAGCATCCGGATTGATTGAAAGCGCTTTATGTAGAGCTAAAATTCCGTGAACTCCACCCCCGACAATCACAGCATCGTACTCGAGCATTTTGCTATCAAGTCTGGCATCAACAAGTTGCTTTTCAAGAACTTTACTTTCCATACGAAGAATGCCTTCATAAGTTCGCACCATTGCCTCTCTCGAGCTTGCATCCTTTAGATAAGGTAATACATCACTCCTAAAGTTGAACATCTCCCCACTCATCCCGACTAGCGGCCTAACTTCGCCGGTTCCGAATTCTACACGACCTGCCAGAGCAGAAAGCGATGGATCCTTTTGAAGCTGTCGCTCAATGCTTGACTTAGGAGTCCCCGTGACCCGCGGAGCTCCTCTTGCTGATGGACTGCGATCGCCAGAAACAAATTGCTGAGTCCAGTCCGATCGCGGACTATCCACATAAATCGGCGCACTCGTGCATGATGTGAAGAACACCAAAAGAAGCAAATATTGGAATAAAATTTTCATAGGCTCTCCAACGAGGAAACAATTTGGTTGGTACATTATCGGACACTCAGAAGATTTCTAAAGTCCGGTTGTCATGGCAGCTGGACCTATGATAGCAGCAAAAACTATTCCGAAATCACTCAATAATTTGGATGAGGCCCGTGAAGCTTGGAGTGTGTTGATAGACGCCGGGTGTGGGCTCACTGGATGAGTAGCTCGACTGAAAACCTGCGAGGACTAGGTCACCCGAGGGCAAAAGCTCCATCTGACGAAGCTCTGAATTTTGTCCTGAAACGCCAGCCAGAAAACCATCGACTCCAAACTTAGCATCTAGAACACCATCCGCTTTAAATCGCGCCAGGATCGACCGAGAAGTCGGAGCATTGGCTCCGTTTGCAGCTTCTTGCCAATTTCCCAAAAAATAGAGCTGTCCCCAAATATCTATTCGCAGTTGTGCTCCTGCCAAGCGTGCGGTTCCCAGGGATAGCTCTGCCTGAATCGAACTTTGTCCCGCAAACTCTTTTTTAGGCTTTCCAGATAAATCCAAACTCAAGAGTCTCAGCTGACTTTCTGATTCCGAAGAATTCAATCTCGATGTCGAAGCCACCACCAGCCGATTTCTTGGTAAATCCAGAACAATGTCAGACCATTCATTCGCTGAGCCAGGTACAGAAAAATCGATCTCTTGCACAGTCGCCAAGGAATTCGTGCCGAAAGAACTATCCAATCGCCCATTGCTCTTTATTTTTTGTATGACATCACGAATTTGGGTTCCACTCGCGCGGCCACTCACGAAAAGGTCCCCTGAAGCTGGATGGATTGCCATACCATGAGCACGATTCAGATTGTTCATAAAGGTGACTCCACTGCTACCAAAGCCGGAATCGATGATGCCATCTTCTTTGATGCGAAAAACCACACTCGAATAGCCAAGTGCACTTGCAGAAACAACCTCAGCAAGCACGACAACTTTAGTTCCAAAACTTTGAATTTTTAGGGGTGCGCTAAGTCCCGAGTACCAATTCAAAGTGAAGATGCCGGTTCCCGCAAAACTAGTGTCGATACGTCCATCTTCCATAAATCGTAAGATTTTAATTTTTTGACTGGTTTGCGCAAGATATCCGATCAAGATTTTTCCATCGCTCTGCCGATGAATTGGTCCTAAGATGCAGCCACTTTGAAAAAGTGCCAAGCAGGTCTGACTAAGGTCATTCAGAGAATGCCCAATCGGCGCTCCCGATGAATCAAACTTCAAAAACTCCTGATCTTGCTGCGTGGCCAATTCTCGATAGCCAAAAAGAAAACTTCCCTCTTTCAGTGGAATAAAACTTTGCGTAATGGGATTTGCAGTTGCGGCTGAAAGAGGGAAAAGTTTGATTTCTCCGCCATTCACAGTTGATGTGTTCAAGCGCCCAAGCAAAGGTCCCCGATCAACTTTTAGTTTGATTCTTGCCGAAGATTCCCCGTGTTTGTTTATAGCGCTCACTAGATACTCAGTCTCTGCATTTTGTTGTGCGGGAGTCCCACGAATCGAACAATCGAGTTCCGAAAAAAGAAGACCTGCCGGAAGTTCCGGCGTGATTTCACAGGAAGATACATCTCCACCGATGTTGCGAGGAACAATCGCAGGAACAGGCAGACCTTCATAAAGCACATAGCTATCTTGACTCAGACTTAAACCCGGTGCCATCAGCGAAAGTGCCGAAACTGTAGACTCAGGAACTGGTGAACTTTCATTTCGCTGGCAAGAAGAACTGAGAGCAGTTCCACAAAGAAGGCCGAGCAACAGAATGAAACGAAAACTTAAGTTCTGCATTATCAATACCCCGGGACTTTATCGACCGACCTTGCTAAACTCCGAACCTACAATCTTGAATTGCAATCTTGCGACCACCAAAAACCTGAGCCCATTTTGATGTGTCTCACTTTGGCCATAAATAAAGTCTTTTTTTCCATAGACTTAAGCAAAGAGCAGGATTGAGACAGCACTTAGGATTCCCAGGCCTGCTCAGAGACTATTCAGCAGCTCCTTCAGATGGACAGTGTAGAAATCGCCTGTCTAATTCTCTGACAGTGGTGCTAATCAAAGAGAGCCTATAAGATGCTCCAACTATGAAAAACAAATCTTTGCTTCCATTACTTGCCGCTGCGATCCTCATAAACTTTTCTTGTGCCCAGAACCCAGAAGCATTGAATCAGCCTCACCAGCAGCATGCGGAGAAAGCTCTCATCGGCGGCCCCGTAGTAACAACAAAATCACATCCCTGGAGCGAATCTGTTTTCCTCATTTTGATCGCTTCAAAACAGGGCGTCGCAACTTGCACGGGTTCTTTGATTGGTCCCTCTCTTCTTTTGACTGCGGGACACTGTGTGACTTTGGTGCAAGGTCAAAAATTAATCCTTCCTTCAAAGGATCCTAATACAGGTAAACTGCAACTGACTGATCTGCCCGTTATAATAATTGCTAATAACGACAAAACTAAGGGCACAGTGGCTGTCGAAGCACTTTTACACCCCGAATATTTGGATGCAGGTAACGGCAACGTGCGAGCCGATATTGCTCTCCTGAAATTAGCTGAACCCATTACAGTTAAAAATAAACTCAGAATTGATCGTCAAGGACTTGGAAATTATGGTGGGCGCGGGCTAGCTGCAGGCTTTGGAATCAATGAAAAATCAGGAGGCTTTCTTGGTATCGGAGCCAAAGAGTCTGCGGACTATCAACTCCGAACCAGAAAATTTCAAATTGCTAAAGCCTCCGACACTGCCATCGATGGAAAAGCCGACATCAGTCGCAGTTTTCTCATCGACAATCTCAGAGACGCGAATGATGCCGGTGGCATTTGCCAGGGTGATTCCGGTGGTCCTTTCTTGAGAGGCAACAAAAGTCAATTTGTTGCGGGAGTGATCTCGCGATCTTCGGGAGGTTGTTACTCGACGGCGATAGCGACTCGAGTCTCCGATTTCAAAAAGTGGATCGAAGATAGCGCAAAAGCCTGGTCCCTCCCTCTCAACTAGATAAAAGGCACCTCCTAACATTTCGGGACTCGGCGCACCAAGAGGGGATTCGTCCCTGCGATGAAAAACGCAAATTCAATTGGCGAATTGACCCTGCTTTTGGAGTGATATTTAGTGGTTCTCTACCCGGGAGAACGAAATGGGGAATTCGCTATTATTGATTTCCGTTTTATGGCTGCTTGTTGCCTGCAGCCACAATCCACCCGAGCAAAAACCCACCTCGCCCTTACCTTTAGCCGTGCCGCCTTCAGCAGATGACTCGAAGCTCGGCAGTATGCTTGAACCGATACCTGAATCGATTCCCGAATCCTCCCTCAGCTCGAAAAATACAAAATTCATTTATTCCGTGAGCTACGGCAGTGATGTCGCAGCGGTCATTCGCAATCGCACTCGTCAGCTTTTGGCGAGGACCTATGGTCCACCGGTTTCTGGTTGCGCTGAAGGAAGTCAGCTGGATCTTCAATTTGGCTCAACCGCTGCCGCACGCTTTCTGATACCTGACTCTCAAATTGTGAGTCTCAAGAACGAAAGCTTCGCCCTGCGAGCTCGTCGCCAAGGGGACTGCCTTACAATAGCAGTGCGGGGCAAAGCATCGGCCCACCCGGCGCCCGGGTCCGCCAACTTAGGCACGGCCTACGGAATTTATGAAACACTTCAGGATATTGGCTTTCGCTTTCATCACCCGCTCAAACCCGAGCCACCTCGCAAAAAGACGCCAGAGCTTTCTGAGCTGGAGAGCCTCGATCGGGCCGAGTCTCCCCATTGGCCAGTGCGCTCGATTCATCTTCATACCCAGCATCCCCTTGAACTTACGAACTTGTTGAATGGGTGGGGGATGAAGGGACCAAAAGACGAGAAATCGTGGAGAGAGATGCTGACCTATTGGCCCCTCGCTCTGGAGTGGATGCTTGCCCACAAACAAAACGAAGTGGAATGGATGCCTCTGTGGACTCCAGGTTTTGATGACTTTAATCAAAGCGACATGCGAAAAAGACGCTTCCTCGAACTGAACAAAATGGCAAATGCCTGGGGCCTCCATGCTGCTGCTGATGCACCAATTACTTTCACTCAGCAAAATGGTTGGACGCTCTTAAGAAATTACGAACAAAGGGCAAAGTCACCCGATCGCCAGGCACTGAACCGCCGCGAAATCGAAACCAATTTGCAGTGGCTTCTTGATGCTGGATTCACATCAATTGGTGGGGAACTTGGCAAGGGCGAATTTAAAAGCACGCCTCCTCGCGAAACTCTTCAATGGTTAAACGATATCGGCTCCTATTTGGAGGCCCGTAAGGTGCCCGCACGATTCAAAGTTCATATTTCTAAGGGCCAGTACAGTGAAGAATTCATCGATCCTGTTTCTGGCAAAAAACCGATGAACTTTAATTTCCTTCCTTTCTACGCCCATCCAAACATTGGTGTGCTTCCCCACACTGTGCAGATTTATTCGCTGGATGATCCCGCACCCACCTATGGCCGCACTCAAGCGACTTTTGGGGAAATCTTCAGCTTCCTTAAAAAAGCAGCGATTGACAAAAGCCAGGGTCGCAAACGGGAAGTCGTTTTTTATCCAGAAACTTCCTATTGGGTCTCCTATGATATCGACGTCCCCCTGTTCTTGCCTGTGTATGCCTATCGCCGCGTTCATGACCTTTTGCTCATAGCTCAGGATGAAATTCGCGGAGAGATGGGAAAAGCCGGTACACGCATCGATGGACAAATGATTTTCTCCAGCGGCTGGGATTGGGGCTATTGGTTGAACGATTTAATTGCCGCGGAGGCCGCGTGGAATCCTCAGGTCAAAAGTGCTAACAGCAGTGAGGCCTTTCGCACGCTCCTGAGCGACGCTCTCCGCCTCGGTAAAAATTCTCGCCTCATTGATGAGATTGTGAAGTCCAGCATTGCCCAGCACGAACTTCTAGTGCTTGGAAAGCTAGAAGGACGGCATCCCCCTCTCATCGAAAAAAGGACTGGCATCGCCTACCTTTCAGGAATGGAAACCTGGGATGAATACGGATTTTTTTTCAACAATCAAGCGGGAGGCAAACTTCAAAATTTCGCCGCAGGGCTAGTCCCCATCACTCAGCCCAATCGCTTTGTTGCTCATCGAATCAATCGGAAAATTCCAAGCGATCTTTTCTATATGAATACGGAAAAATATGTCGCCGAGCTTAGACCTTTGCTCCTTGAAATGAAAAATCAGTTCCGTCAAGATGCAGCCGCGCTAAAAACTGCAATTGAGCAGGAACTGGGGGCCGCCTCCGGCTGGCTTGCTGAGGATGTGACTGCTGCTTCTGAAATCACCGCACTCCGAGCACGTTTCGTAGCTGATCTTTACGATTTTCATACCAAGCAGATTGAGCCAAAGAATCTAGATGAGGTATTACGAAAAACACTTGCTGCTGCTGAAAAAATCGCTAAGGCTCGGCATGCCCGATCGACACTGGCAAAGTCCCATCGCCCTTTAATACACCGGTGGGCAGGGCCAGATTGGCAAAACCCCACCAGTTATAGATTCGGCTATCTCTGGACTGCAGATACCTTATTTTATTGGTGGCGCGACTATCATAAAGTTACCAAAGCGAAAGCTCGCGCCGGCTGTTTTATGAACATCATGCTTCTTTCCGACCTCGTTCCTGGAGACCCTACACCTCAAAGATTAGAAAAAATTCTGACGCTCGCAGGAGAGATGTCTGGTCGCTTCGAAGGCTGCGCTAAGATTCCAGATCAAGAGCCCGATGTCCAACGCGGCTGGTAGCTTCGCCTTCTTTTAAAAGCCCTAGGTGCTTTTCAAAAGATGTTTTTCAAAAGATGCTTGTCCAAAGATTCGACATGTCTATAATCGAAAGAGTTGTCTAAAAAACCAAAACTCATTTTGCACTGATTTCTGTCCAGCTTCGCAATGGCTAGCTTGGAGCAGTGGCCCCGTTTTTTCATCTCCAAGTTTGTCTATCAAAGTGGGGCTCAAAATATTGACTCAACTTGATACGATCTGAGTCCACGATTTGAATCTAGGGGGCAGTCATTAATCTCAGTCGACGATCATTTCTAGGAGCTTCAGCGATTGGCTTAGTTTCGGTTTCCTCAACGCCTGCTTTTGGAAAGATCTATTCTCGGGCTACAATGGGAGGTTCAAATCTCGGCTTTGCTATTGGTCCACATCGCCTTCCGATCATGCAAGGCAGAACAGACAAAACTTCCACAGTTCTTATCATACAGCACTCGATCGATGAAAAATACCAATTCAGCCTCAATCTTAAATCAAACTCGAACTCGAACTCGAACTCAAAAACCCAAAAAAAACAAAAACCTAATCTGAGGTTTGAACAGGTAAATATTCCCGGCACTCGGTTTGCCCTGACTCACATCCACATCAATCAACTCAAGCTAGGACAAAGCTATAACTTGGTCGTCACCAACGAATCGGAGCAAGTTGATATCAGAACGTTTAAAGCCCTGGATACCGACAAGAAAAAACCAAAACTAGTCATGGCCAGCTGCATGAGCGATCACCTGATGTTTGAAAACACTGCGATGAAGGCTTGGGCGAATGTGTCACGACAGCAACCGGACCTTTTGCTTCTTACAGGCGACACTTGCTATGCAGATCAACGCACTTTTGCTTTGGTTAGAAATGATCTTTCTCTCCTCAGCCGAGCTACTAGATACTTCGAGACCCGCTCGCGCCTGAGCTTATTTCGTTTACCGGAACTCATTCCAACGCTTGCGATCTGGGACGATCATGATTTCGGTCCTAATGATGCCGACGGTAGATTCTCCGGAAAGGGTGACAGCTTGAATCTCTTTAAAATGTTTTGGGGCGATTCGGAAAATTCAGTTACAAAGAATTTTAAGACCACTGATGGCGGAGTTGGTTTTAGACTTTCAGCTTTCGGGCAAAACTTTTATTTTATGGATTGCCGATTCTTTCATTACCCAGGGCAGTCCTATTGGGGCCACGACCAAAAAGACTGGCTTCTTGAGGGACTCAGTCGCAGTCCGAATCCTTCCTGGATCATTCAGGGAACTCAGTTTTTCGGAGGTTTTCAAAAAAAGGATTCCTTTGAAACCCATCAGCAAGTGGAGTTGTTGGACCTTATGAGGAGCCTTAGCCAGTCCAATTCACCAGTGTGCTTTGCTGGCGGAGACGTGCACTTCTCAGACATTATGCAAATCGACGAAGAACTTCTTGGATACAAAAGTTATGAATTTACTTCCAGTTCAATTCATTCTTTTTCGCATCGACCAAAGGGCTTTAGCGAACGAAGCGTCTTTGGTCGAAATAGAGAAGGTAAGGATAACTTTCTGATCTTTGAAACTGAAGCTTCCAGCGTCTGGAACATCCATACCCAATGCCTGCGCTCTAATGGTGAAAAGTCCTTTTCTCATCAAGCAGTCATTGCTCGTGACAAACAGGACCTTGTCGCCTAGCAGTCAAATCCATCAAGACTTCATCGACTGCCTTAGCGACCACCCCATCGACCGCCTCATCTACCGCCGCGAAGGAAATCGATCAAACCGATTCCCGCCTGGAGACAGTTGATCCACTTGAGGTTGTACTTTTGAACCAAGGAGCCATCAAAACTATCGATGGTGATAAGACCTTGCGCACTTCCTCCGCCAGTTTCGACAACAATCTCGCTTTTGATCTTTAGCTGCGCATCTTTTTTGGGCTGAAAGCAGCTCAGGTATTTTAAACCTTCCACTGGTTTTACTGCAGAAACCGTGAAGTTTTCATTCAAAGGTCCCCGCCAAGCTTGTTGAGCCAAATTGACATTCACTTTTGCAAGTTTTCCAGAGCCCGTCTCCACCTTAACCTTTTGCGTGGCGCGAGTGCCAGGATCTAAACCAATAAAGCCGCGAAAATCTGCAGACTCAACGGCGAATGCATAAATCACGGGCTTACGAATTTTCACCACGACTTCGCAGTTTTTTCTAGCCAGTGGCGCAGCCGCATTGGCCAGCGCTTCGAACTGATCGTACATCACAGTGAGTGAAGACCCATCCGGAGCCAGCACCGCCCGCGCTGTACCCGCAGGACAGCCCGATCCAGCGAGGGTGACAGACTGGATGCTGACCTGACCAGGGGAAAACTGCGCATATGAGGCTTGCGAAAGCACCAAGAGGCCGAGGATTGATAGTGTAGCTTTGAGGCTATTTTTAGAATAATTGCTTTTGTTGCTGGTTTTGTTTGGCATTGTTGCCTCCTGGCGGGGGGCGATTGCAACGTGAAGGCCAGCCAAAACGACACCGCCCCCTGGTGCCTTCTGAAATGATCGAAGCGCGCGGCTTTGCCAATCATTTGCCTAATGCCAGTTTGCCTAATACCAATAAGACCAATAGGTTCTTGCTTATGCTGCCCATTCAATCTCCTTTGCTCTATGCCCTTGGCTCCAATCTTAGCTTTGCTTTCGCGAGCACGATCTATGCGGACTTCGCTAAAAAAGTTTCCCCGATATGGATGAACTTTCATAAATCCCTCGTCGCTTGGATCTGCTTTATTAGCGTGGCCTCGCTGCTATCGCTTTACATTCCCCTCAGTATTTTTTCCCTGGTGGCCTTTTTCCTCAGCGGCTTTCTGGGACTTTTTATTGGCGACACCTTTTTACTGAAGGCATTTGCAGAATTAGGCTCTGGCCGCACCCTCATGGTCTTTGGCTTTCAGCCGCTCATTCTTGGAGCCTCCTCTTATTTTTTATTTGATGAAAGAATTTCCCCAATCAAGTTCCTAGCGATTCTTTTTCTCGTGGGCTGTGTGTTCAGCTTTTCTTTGGAATCTTCAAAGCTCAAAGGACACTGGGGCGTGCAGGGACTCCTGTTCGCTTTTGCTGGAGTCCTTCTGGATGCCGCAGGACTCCTCCTTACCCGCTATGGCTTTAATGAAAATGTGGGAATTTCACCTTTTTACGTCAACGTCATTCGCACATCCGGAGCCATCTTCGGCTTTGCTTGCCTTTTTCAACTTCAAAGAATTTCGAAATTCAATTTTCAGTTTTCGCCCTTCAAACCATTTTTTGCATTGACTCCGAAAGACCGCTGGATCGCCAGTCTTGCCGGAGCCCTCGGGACTTTCATTTCGCTCAGCTTTTATCTACACGCCGTACAAATCGGAAATTTGGCATCAGTTTCAGCCGTGGCGGGCACCTCTCCGGTCTTGGCGACCTTGATCGAAACGGCGCGGGGCCGAAGACCTTTGACTCCCCATCTACTTGTGGGAGCCACACTTTTTCTTATTGGCTTTTTAATCCTTACTTTGGCCTAATAACCCTGTCAGAGAGGCAACTATGAAAACGCGGGCCGAAGCCCTTCTCAAAGAATACGAAGCCTCCCACGAAAATCCACTGAATCAGAAAATTCATTTATTCTGCGTGCCTTTGATTTTCTGGAGCCTGCTTGCTTTTTTCTGGAGCCTCAACCCTACGGCTGCAGCAATCATCTCAGTTCCATTTCTATTTTTTTACATCCGGCTCGGCCTCAAATATTTCGTGCAAATGCTCATCATCTGGGCGCTCTCATTTGGCATCTGCTTCTCACTAGACCTTTATAATATTTCGATTTTGCCCTTGGCGATCGGCGTTTTTGTCCTCGCCTGGATCGGCCAGTTTTATGGACACCATGTCGAAGGAAAACGACCCTCTTTCCTCGAGGATCTGAGGTTCTTGCTGATTGGTCCACTTTGGACAATTTCAAAGCTTTTCCGGCAAAACAAATGAACCAAAACTGAATTTAAGAAAATCCTCGTTTTCCACTTCTCAAGTGGGCTCCCCATGGTTCAGACTATGTCTTGCTCGAAACAACAGAGGAGACTCCATGGTCCAGACAAGTTGTCCTTTTTTTAAAACATCTCTACGGCTGCTGAAAATTTTGCCAGCGGTCGCTCTCGCCGCCCTCATCTTCCTCAGCCTCAATGAAACCATCGCTTCGGAAAAAACAACTGAAGCAACGACCACAACACTGAGCGCAGCTCCGAAGAAAATTCGGGAGATCAAACTCACACCCTCCATCAAAGCCATCGAATATCAGCTTGCGAATGGACTCACGGTTTTTCTTTTGCCGAATCGACGAGCCCCCGTGTCTTCTGTCTACCATTGGGTGCAAGCAGGTTCATTGCATGAAACCCCCGGCAACACGGGAATGGCTCACCTTTTCGAACACATGATGTTTCGACCACTAAAGAAAGGCGACAAAGGTTTTTTTGATTTGATCCGCGAATTTGGTGGCGAAGGCAATGCGAACACAAGATACACTGCGACGGTTTATACGACCAGTGTCCCCAATGAAAACTTGGAAAAAATACTAGAGATCGAATCCACTCGCTTCAAACAACTTAAAGTGGATGATGAACTTTTGAATGTGGAAAGAAAGGCCGTCTGGTCTGAATACTCAACAAAAATTGATAACAATCCCGTTTTGGATTTGTGGCATGCCGTTTACCACAACGGCTTCAAAGGACACCCTTTTGGCTGGACAATCATCGGCGAACGCGAAGATCTAGAAAAAATCAAAGCGACTGCATGCAATGAATTTTTCCAGAAATTTTATGTTCCAAATAATGTCGGTCTATTTATTGCCGGCGATTTCAATCCTGACAAAATGATCGACACTGTTCAAAAAACCTATGGCGACTGGAAGCCTGGAACAAAATCGACTTTACCCGCGGCTTTCCAAGGCTCCAAAGGAACGATTCAAGCCGAAGGCAAACTTCCTTCTGCTGTAAAAAATATTCTTTTTGGATATCGAATCCCATTGCACGATGGAAAGAATCACCATCTGCTGGCGCTGACCACACATATTTTGTTTGGCTCCCAGCTCAGCCTTGCGGATCAAAGATTTGTTCACACCAAGAAACTAGCTTCTGGAGTCGATGACTTCAACACTGACTACGATGCTGGAATGATGAAGGGCTATATCAATCTTCTTGGCTCTTCCTCTTATGAGGCCGCCATCACTCAGATTCCTGAGCTCTTAAAAGATCTGGAAAAACTTCCTAAAACAGATTTCAAAGCTTATCTAAGGGAATACCAAACCGGTCTTCAGGAGTCCGTCCTGCGCAATGAAGACCTCAATTCTTTGGCAGCCCTGAGCTGGGGCAAATGGGGCAGCATCGATATTCTCGCTGAAATTGTGAATAAACCTTTGAAAGTATCTAAAGAAGAAATCCTCGCTTTTGCGAAGACAACTATGACACCCGAAAATCTTGTCATCGTCACAAACAAACTGGATGCCGGACCCGCCAAGAAAGAAGGTGCACCATGAATTCTCAAAGAATAAACTCCACCACACTCGTCAGCATTCTTGCCAGCCTTTCAATCCCAGCACTTCTGACATTTTCTTTCAGTCAGGCGTCCGCAGCGGCTCAAGATCTTCAAAAAGTATATTTAGAAAAGCTTTCCAACAATGCCCCAATCGAAATTGTTGAAGACATCACTTCCCCTCGCCAATCCTTCATTCTCGTTTTCCAAGGCGGCGCGGGTCTTGTTCCTAAGGAACAGCAAGGCATCACGACAGTCCTATCTCAGATGCTCGGCGAAGGGCCAAAATCGATGACCGGGGATGCTTATCGCAAACAACTCTTCTTGCTGAATTCCTCGATCTCGGTTTCGGGCAGTCCAAGAGCCATGTATGTCTCCGTCACGGCCCCCGTCGATAATTTGAAAAAAGTCCTCAGCCTCGCTTTCGAAGTGATCCAGAATCCAAAGCTAGATCCTGAGACTTTTTCAATCGCTCACGGCAAAGTGCAAACCTCAGCAAATTCAATTTTGGACAATATGCGCGGAGCCACTTACTACTTTGCATTTCGAGATGCTTTTAAATTTCATCCCGATGTTCTTGATGGCTCTGCAGCCCCAGGTACAATTAAATCTTTGTCTTTGGAGACAGCAAAAGAGTGGTATCCCAAACTCATGGATTTCCAAAAAATGGCTGTGGCGACGGTGGGACCTGCGACAAAATGGAAAGTCCTCGCTGATGCACAGAACTTCATGGCTCAGACTAAGAAAGTGGTAAAAAAGAATACCTACATACCGACGGAATTCAAAGGCATCAATCCTGCGGACTATACTCCCGCAGAAATCGCAGTGGCCCTCATTAATAAACCCAAGGCCACTGACAACCAAATTCTTTATATTTTCCCGGAATCCCTGCAGTTTGATTCGAAAGAAAGATTGGTGTCCTTAGTGACCCATGAAAACTTGGGTGGTGGCCTCACCGGCATGCTGGGCGACGTACTTCGCACGCAGCGAGGGCTCACCTATCACGCAAGCACCCGCGCGGATGGTCAGCGTCCCTATTGGACAGTTTACACTTTTGGTGGAATTTTTCAAACACAAGGTTTGCTTGCTGGAGTTCCCGAAGTGATTGAAAAGTTTAAGGCCCAAAAAATCGAAGCAAAAGACGTCGAGCTTTCCAAGCAAATGAACCGCACATTTTTCAGATCTGGTATGGAGCTCCCGGAAGACCGACTTTTTTCAAGGCTCCGCCTCAAGATGTACGGCTTGAATCCTGGCTTCATCGACCAATTCGAAGATCTGCTTGGCAAAGTCACACCAGAGGAAGTCGATCAGTTTCGAAAAGCAAAGCTGAATACCCAAAAGGGTTTTCTTTACCTGATGGGCGATAAGAGCCAGATTTTACCGGTTCTTGAAAAAGCGGGATTTAAGAAAGATAAAGTACGAGTCATCGAACTGACAGAGCTTATTTAAGCTAACGGTGTTTTAAAATTTATGAATCTAATATGAATCTACTTTGGCGCCTTCTATTTATGTTACTGAGGGTCCCTTTTCAAAAAAAAGTGGACCCTTTATCTGAAATCAGCACTCCTTTTCGCTGTTGGCCTACAGATTTGGATGTGAACTTTCATATGAACAATGGAAAATACTTTTCCATTTTGGATTTAGGAAGACTCGACCTTATCTTTCGCACCGGGAACCTTCCGCAGGTGCTCCGCAGTGGCCTTAAACCCATGGTCATCGAAGAAAGCATGCGCTTTAGGAAATCCATTCAGCTCTTTCAAAAATTTCGAGTCTGCACGCGCATCGTTGGCTGGAAGGGACAAGATCTTTACCTGGAACAAAAGTTCTTAATCGATAGCAAAAACTCAGCTTCAGCCGAAGACCCCAACAAGACCACCAGCCAAGTCTGTGCATGGGCATTTATTCGCGCCCGAATCGTAGCACCGGGCAAAGGTTCCCTCCCGGTAGAAGAGGTTGTAAAACTTTTTGGCTACAATGGTCCACAAATTGATCTTCCGCCAAACTTTCAGGCTTGGAGCGAACTCCCCAAGCTTCACCCGTCTAAAAATTCAATATTGGCCTGAAGCTCATAGAAATTCTCGCAAAGATAGTCGGCTCCACCTGAGAGCAGCTCAGCTTTGGAGCCATTGCCCCACAAAACTCCGATCGCACAGATGGAGTTGCCTCGGCCGGCTTCCATATCGTGAGGGCGATCGCCGATGATGATGCATTCTTCATCCACCAGCCCCTTGTCTTCTATTAATTGAGCCAAGGTCTCAGCTTTAGTTGCACTCCCCGGATAGCTGTCTCGTCCCACAATTTCAGAAAAGTATGGATTCAAATGATTTTCTGCCACCTCCGACCGAGCCTGAGCTTCAAGCTTCGACGTGATGATGAAAAGTCGGTGTTGCTCTTTCAGAGTCCCCAACATTGCAATCAAAAGCGCTTCGCCCACATCTTGATCAGAACCCCTGCGATGAATCAGCGTGCCTTCCAAATCAAATAACAAGTTCATGTCTTCAATTCTAACAATAAGCCGCGGGTTTGCACAACCTGGCTTGATTTAAATTTGTTCTTTGCACAAAATGATTTTGATTCAATCAGGAGGTCACCTTGTCTTTGCTTATCAAACAGCTCATTAATTTTATTAAGCTCCTCCATTCCGAGACCGGTACAAATCAGCTGGCAATGGGACTTGCGCTGGGCCTAGTGATTGGTTTTTCGCCTTTGCTCAGTCTGCAAGGTCTTGCTTTGGTTTTGATTCTTCTTCTGTTTCGAATTCAGATGGGAGCCGCCTTTCTTTCTGGATTTTTCTTCACTTTTGTGGCCTTCCTGCTTGATCCCGTCTGTGACCTTCTCGGACGAGCAATATTAGAGAACCCTGGCCTTCGGCCCACTTTTGTTCAGCTCTACAACATGCCCTTGGTGCCGCTGACTCGTTTTAACAATTCTATCATCATGGGTTCCGGTGTGCTGTCACTCATTCTGGTGATTCCTTTTTTCTTTATCTTCAAAAAAGGAGTCATAAAATACCGCCTGACTGTTGTCGAAAAAGTTAAGGACACCAAAGCTTGGAAAGCATTTAAGGCGACGGCACTTTTCCAATGGTACTCAAAATATAACGACCTTTACGGATAGTGCTGCCGAATTGAAAAACCACTGAACTTTTTTTATGCTTTGAATTTTATAGCTTTGTATTTTTCACTGAAATCACTTTCTAAAGAACTTCATCCAAGGAAAACTCGATGACTGAAACGCAGACTCCGCCCAAAAAAGTCAAAACCAAAGGTCCCATCCGCACCGAAGTTGTGGTTCCTCTCATTTTGATCATTGCTGGAACCTGGGCTTACTTTTTCTTTCTGTTCGATGGTCACCTGCGGTACTTAATCGAATTTGGAGGCTATCACATCGTTGGAGCCGAAGTGAACGTCGGCGCTTTGAATACCAGCTTTTCCAAAGCCAATATTCGCGTACAGAAAATTCAAATCACCAATCCGCAAAAGCCTTCGCATAATATGATCGAAATTGGTGACATCCGCTTTGGCCTTTTATGGGATGGCCTACTCCGCGCCCGATTTGTCGTGGAAGAAATGGCGACCGAGCAAATTGGTATCGATTTACCTCGCAAAAGCCCTGGCCGAGTGAAACCACCTCCGCCCCCAACGCCTGAAAATCAAGGCCCCTCGGCTCTCGAAAAAGAAGCTGAAAAACTCAAAGGACAGGCCCTCGACAAACTCAAAAAAGATCAGGCAAAAAATATTTTTGGAGACCTTGCTAACATTCTTTCTGGAGTCAACGCCAACGATCAGCTGAAATCAATTGAAGACAGTCTTCCTTCAAAAGCAAAAATCAAGGAACTTGAGACTTCTTATAATGAAAAACGAAAAAAATGGGATGAAAAATTAAAGTCCCTCCCACAAGGCAAAGACATTCAATCGATTTCAGATCGCATGAATAAAATAAAAACAAATAATTTTAAGACTCCTCAAGAAGTGTTGGAGTCCGTCAATCAATTCCAAGCCTTGATTAAAGAAGCCGATGAAAAATTTAAAACCATTCAAGGCGCCTCACAAGAACTTGAGGCTGATCTAAAAAACCTGGATCAGGGACTTAAAGACCTCGATGCCATGGTGAAGAAAGATATTAAAGATCTTGAAGCCCGCTTTCGTATCCCGCAGCTGGATGCACGAACATTGGCTCAGGGATTGTTTTCTCAGTACCTAGATCCCTACATCGAGAAAATGAATTACTATAAGGGCCTTGCGGAAAAGTACATCCCACCCAAGTATCTTAAAAAGGGTAATGAAAAAGATCCCGAACCAGAATTTCAACCCCATCCCCGCGCCAAGGGCGTGACCTACGAATTTGGAAGACAAAATTCCTATCCACTTTTCTGGATCAAAAAAGTTTTAGTCACTTCCAAGGCCAATGAAGAATTGGGCATTGGTGATATGAAAGGTCAGATCACTCACATCACATCGAATCAGGCCATCATCAACAAACCTACAGAGCTTCAAGTCACCGGCAGCTTGCCTAAAAAGCAAGTGAATGGAATCAGCCTAAAGATGTCCGTGGACACTCGTGGCGAAGCCAGCCGCATCGAATATAATTTCGGAGTGGATTCTTATCCAATGGGAGAAAAGAAAATTCTGGACTCCCCAGACGTGCAAATCGGCCTGAAAGAATCTAGTGCCAGCATTCTTTCCAGCGGTGAATTGGTTGGCCTCAAAGATTACCAAATCAAGTTTGGCCAGACTCTCAAGCAGGCGCAATTTCTGGCTTCCTCCAAAAACGAAATTGTCGATGATGTTCTGAAGAATGTTTTTGCCGGCCTCCCTGCCGTGACAATCGAAGCAAAAGCCAAGGGCACCTTTCCTAATATGAGTTTCGATGTCTATTCTAATTTGGGCGATGAGCTTGTTCGAGGCTTTGAAAAACAAGTGGCGCGAAAGATAGAGGAAGCCAAAGCAAAGCTGAACGCCTTTATCCAAGAGATGGTTGGCAAAGAAAAACAAAAACTCGAAGCAGAAGTTCAAAAGCTGCGAAATCAGTATGATAGCGAGGTCAAAAAAGTAGAAGCCCAATTGGATCAAAAGAAAAAAGAGGGCGAAGGCAAAGTCCAGGCCGCTCAGCAAGATGCTCAGAAACAAGCTGATCAGGCCAAGAAGGCAGCCGAAAATGAAGCCAAGAAAAAGCTCGAAACCGAAGGCAAAAAAGCCATTGATGATCTAAAGAAAAAGTTCGGCTTATAGACTTGTAAAAAGGATCTGTGCAGACTGAAGTCGATAGCTCTTCGACACCCCCTATGGGATTCAAATCGAAGGTGGCAAAAAAAATTTTAGATTTTTGCAACCTTTCCGGATTCATTTGGCAAGACTGAGTGAAACCCTAAAAGGACTTCGCTCATAGGAAAGGGACTCTGCTCTTGACGCCCCAAGACTCTGCTCAAATTGATTGGAATCAAGTGGTTGATGAGCTTGGCCCTCGGCTTTTCCGATATTTCGTAATGCGATTTTCTGACCAAGACAGCGACGACCTAACTCAGGAGACCCTGATCCGCCTTGTTCGCAAAGTTGAAGAACACAAATTTGACCCTCTCAAGGGAAATCTTGCAATGTTGGCTTTTGGAATCGCGCACTTTGTGGCACTGGAGTCCCAACGCTTCGATATTCTTAGAACTGCGGATAGTCTTGAGGATCATTGGGAAAGCCACTCCCAGGACCTCATTCAAGATCAACTCCAAGACCCCTTCAACCTATTGGACTACTTACAAAGCCAGGCAGAAATACAGCAGCTGCGCACCTCAATTTTAAAGCTTGCTCCGATCGAGCAGCAGGTATTGTCTCTTATGATTGACCAAGAACTGAGTCTTTTAGAAATTTCCGCAGTCCTCGAACTTCCCGAAGGAACCGTAAAAAGTCACATCCATCGATGCAAAGCCAAGCTGCTTCGCATTTTCGAACAAGAGGCTTCACTATGAATGACCAAAATAATTTTGATGATATCCAATTGATACTGAATCAATTTCGAAAAAAGAATCCTTCAACGACTCAAGTCGCAAGATGGAAGCGGGCTGTATTTCTTACTCAGCAGAATAATTCACGAGGCGATATTCCCTCCGCTTCCTCACATGCGCCCCTTCAATTATCCTCGAAGGCGTCTCCAAACGTGCCCTCACACGAGTCTTCACATCAGTCGTCGCAGACATCTTCATCCGGGTCTTTAGAACCCAGGGTGATCATGGCAAAGTCCAATCAAGGCTTTTCCTGGTCACAACTTGTAGCTGCTTCCGTTGTGGGATTTACCATCGGCGCACTGCTTTTTGGCCACTCAATTTTTTTACAGACTAACCCATCAGAGAACGATTCTGCCGAAATCGCACTTCAGTCGCCAGGGGATGCAACCTTTGAACACATCATCACCAAGAACTAGTGAAATCATTTGAAGCCGGTGGGCCCTCGGCTGAACGAATGATACTCACTACAAAACTTATCCCTCATCTTTTGGTGAGGCTTTCAAAAGGAGACTCAAATGAGAAATTTTGCTCGACTTTCAAATCCAATGACAAATTCAATGACAAATCCACTAAGCCGTTCACTTCCCGAGCGGATTGCGACACGCCACCACCAAAACCTGCTGAGCCTATTCTGCCTTTTAAACTTTTTAGCCTTTACGGCCCTGAGTCCGGCAGCCTTTTCTCAAAACAATGACTTTAGCCGATCGGATGATCAGATTGTGCCTCTTTCAAAAGAAGATCTGCGCAAACAAATCGAAGTCACCGGTGAAATTTTTGTCACCGACGGAAGTGGTCGGCTTCTAAATCAAACCAATGAATCCAGAATTTGGAAATTTGGAAAAACCGGGGACCTTGATAGCAATTGGTCTTTTGAATCCCCTGGTCATAAAGCTGTTGCGCTAAAACACATTTGGAGTGTTTCCAAAGAAGGAAAGATTCTTGTCCACCTTACCCAGTATGACCAATTCACTAGAGGCCCCAAGCCTCGACAGATCACATACGGAAAAGTCATCCGTGAAGAAAAAATAGAAGTGAAAAACTTCGAAGCTATTTCCTGGGTCGCACATTCCAGTGATACCCAAAGAACAGTCCTTAGACTGACACCTAGACTTTCTGAAAAGAAAGATCTTATAGACATGAGCGATCTTCCAATCAGCTTAAAGGACGCAGTTGTTTACGATAGCAAGGGCAAGGTTTGGACTTCTTTTGGCGAGCTGGAAGGGAAGTACCTAGGACTGCGCACCCACGCTGGTCAATTAGGCATTAGCTATGTTCCTTTTAAGGGAGCAAAGGAAATCGGCTTCGTCTCTGGAAACGAGATTGAAATCAACACTGAAGACGGTGGAAAAATAATTCTGAAAAGCGGAATGCCAATTCTGACATCCCAACGACCTGCCAAAATATTTGGAATTGTGGACCTAAGTAAGAAGACGGAAAGCTTCAATTCTCTTTTGTCTTCAAGCTCCAGCAAAGAAAAAGAATTTCTCGAAAACTTTTTCTAAATCTAGCGATATGAATAAAGTGATACAGCATTTCTGATGTGAACAGATCGCCAAAGCATTTCTAATGAATTCGCTTTGTGCATTGAAACAGTACTTTCATTTTATCTAGCGCCAACGTCGGTCTTGCCACTAAGACCCTTTTAAAACGAAAAAGGCTCTATCTTCTGATAGAGCCTTGTGCTCTGAAAGAGCCTTTAGATAATACCTTTGCTTTCAAATTCGGAATTCAAAAAATTCCGAATTCAAATCAGACTCAACTGTATTCCGCTGAGCCAAAGAGTAGGAAAAATATTACTTCATTCCAGGCTTGCCAGGTTTACCAGGCTTAACAGGAGCTACAGGAGTTCCACCTTTTTCGCCATCAGGCTTACAGAAAGATGCAACTTTTCCTGTTTCACGAACTTTGATTGCAGAAGGATTTTCAGTTTTCAAACCATCCAGCAAAGACAAGCAAAGCTGAGTTGCTGTTCCTTGGTAAGTTTTCAACTGCTCGCAAGTTACTTCTTGAGATACGGCGATAGTCTCTTCGATTTGCTTGTACACAGGGCAAACATCTACGAGAGGCTCAGTGCGAACTTCTTCTTGGCTGTTAGGTACAGTGTACTTATCAGAGCTAACGTTGAAGAAAATTACGCGCTTAGCAGGCAAAGTCATGCTGCCATTACCGCAACCAGTAGCTTCAACAGCGCAAGGAACAAACTTTACAACTTTATCAGAGCAATCCAAGCGAATGCTTGTTGGTTCGATTTGATTTTGAAACTTCTTAGGATCTTGGCAAGCCATCTTAAGATCTTCAAAAGACAGTCTCTGGTGAGGAGCAGCAGCGGCAGTAGTTGCAGCGAGCAGCAATCCGAAAACGAGCATTTTGTTCATAATATCTCCTTTTGCTAACCCAATTTAGGGCGCGTGTGGGGTTTGGGAAGTCGTAAATAAGTCCGAGTCCGATTGGAGGTCAATGGGATTTTTTCAAATTGAGTGATAATAATTGCCATAGATCCTTAGCCGGTGAGAAACCCTCACCATGCAGCTAAAAAGCACTTTGTTGGCTTGTTGGTTTCGAAGATCGATTCTTTTGCTTTAGCTCCGAAAGGCATCACTCAATGGCGCAAAATAGTTTGCTCAAAGTTCCGTTTTTTCTTGTGCTCTCACTGGTTCTTGAACTCGGGGCCATTCCCTTTGCGAAAGCCAACTCATTCATTCCTGAGCTCTTTCCAACATTTGGCCGAAATACAAAAGTTTTGTCGCGAAACGGTTTGCTCATAACAGACTTGGAAGAGGCCCTAAAAGATCCAAAGCTTCGTAAAGCCACCCGAGAACTTGGTCAAACTAGAATCGATTTACAATCCCTGCCCTTTGCTTCACCCATTCTTGATTCTGGAATGGTTGCCTGGTCCAGTTGGTGGTTTCCAAAGATGGACACTGATTTCGTCAACTCTAAGGACGCCTTCCGACCCGCGATCCTCGGCAAGTACGACAAGTTTTTTAACATCACAGATAAAAACAAATCTGCCCTGAATTGGGAACAAGAGGCAGAGAGCCGCCTCTCGCACTCTTCCTGGGAAGGCCTCTGCGACGCTTGGGCCATCGCTTCCATCATGCATCCGGAGCCTCAGCAGCCCGTGCAAGTAGAAATCAAAACGCAGAAGGAAACTCAAAATTTGCTGCTTTCGATTTTTGACCTAAAAGGCCTTCTTGTGAAGACTTATGAAGCCATCTCCGAAGATCAATTTGAATTTTATGGTGAAAAATTTACAGCCAATGTGAATGGTTGGATTCATCCCGATTTATTTCCCGACCAATTTCATCGCATCATCGAAATCTATTTAGGCGAACAGAAAAAGGCTTTTGTCATGGATCGCGATCCCGGCGTGGAAGTCTGGAGCGTCCCTGTGTATAAAGCGAACTACAAACTAGAAGCAATCCCTTCTCGGCCGAACGCAGTCCTTGTTAAAATGTGGCTGTACAGCGCAGGACCCGTGAATGGCGATGAAAAAGATTTTGTTGGCACCAAAGAAGTCATTCGTGAATATCACTACGTTTTGTCAGGTGATCTCGATCGAACGGGTCGCTACCTGAATGTCACTCGAGGAGAGTGGTTGAAAACGGATCGGACAGACTCCCGCGTGAACCATCCAGATTTTGTCTTTATCCCTAAGTCTAAGAAAATGAAGCGAGCCACCTACAATCCAAATCTGGAAATACAAAAAGTGGATCAGATTATAAAACGATCTATAAACGCTCAGTGAGCTTTGCAAACCGCCTACTGGCCTACTGAAGTTCAATTAACAGCTCAATTCGTATCGAGCCAACATTGATCACTGCGCCAGAGACTTGATGAACTCAACTGAGTCCGGCGTATGCCACGGAATCGTACCAATGATTTTGCGAGATAACTTGAGGTCTTTTTTCGTCAAAAAGGACTCTGGCAAGCGATCAACACCGTAGGATTTCGCGATGTCTCCGGATTGATCCCAAATAATTTTTATGTTTGCTCCAGAAATCTTAGGAAATGCCTTCAAGAAAGAATCGATATCCTGTCTGGTACGATCTCGACTGACAGCAACTAGTAAAACGTCTTTCGGAAACTCATCAATTAGTCTCAACATTGAAGGAAATTCGTCAATACAAGGCGCACACCATGAGGCCCAAAAGTTAATGAGAACCACTTTATCGCGATAGTCATTTAAACGAAACGGTTCACCGGTGATTGTTTCCCCTTCAAAAAGGGGGACACCCTGGTTCTCCATTTCGCCCAAAGACAGAATGGGGTTTGAAGAAACTTTCTGGTCAGCAGTCTTCTTCCAGGAAATAAAAAAGCCGCCAAGCACGATGGCTGTGGCGGCAGTTATTATGAGGGCTGATATCATGCCTCTGTTATAAGTCATATGCTAATCATATTCTTCAAGCTCAGCAGCTCGATTAAGCGCGACTTTCAGCACGAGACCGATTTTGCATTTTTCTTCGGGATTTTCTTTTATCTGCAGCAAGCATCTTTTTATCGACAACAACTTTGGGAGCAGCACTTGTCTTGCTATCCTTGGCAGCCTTGGTTGCCTTAGCGGCTTTAGTCGAAGCAGTTTTCTTAGCATCTTCCTTAGCAACTTTATCTGCAGCAGCTTGATTGTAGTCATAATCCACGAACTCAATGAAGGCCATCTCAGCCATATCACCTGGGCGTCGATCCAATTTAATGACTCGAGTGTATCCACCTTCTCGCGATTTAAAACGAGGACCGATGTCACTCAGAATTTTACTAACCGCATCTTCGTGTGGAAGACGAGACAGCAACAGTCGCCGAGTAGCCACAGAATCGTCTTTACCCTTTGAAATCAAAGGCTCCACATGACGACGCAATTCTTTAGCCTTGGTTAAGGTAGTACGGATTCGCCCGTGCTCAACCAAAGAAAGAACTAAACCCCTCAACAGAGCCTTTCGAGCGTTAAACTTTCTCGAAAAATATTTTGTACTTCTACGATGACTACTCATAATTTCCTCGTTCCTAATCAGGCCTCTTCGTGTTTAGAAGGAGGCGGCACGTTGGGATCCCATCCCGGAGGCGGCCAGCCTTCAATCTTCATTCCTAAGCCCAGTCCCATTTCTGATAAAATTTCCTTAATTTCGTTCAATGACTTACGACCAAAATTCTTGGTCTTCAACATCTCCGCTTCGGACTTAACAACCAATTCACCGATGTAGCGTATGTTCGCATTCTTCAGGCAGTTCGCACTCCGTACAGAAAGCTCCAAGTCATCCACTGATCGAAAAAGGTTTTCGTTCAAAGAAGGACTCTTGCGGTCGCGCATTTCATCCGAAGGCTCGATCGCTTCGTCAAATGTCATGAATATCTGGAGCTGCTCTTTCAGAATCTTCGAGCTCAGTGCAACTGCTTCTTCAGGTTTCAATGAACCATCTGTCCAAACTTCCAGAGTCAAAGAATCATAGTCAGTTCTCTGCCCAACGCGAGCATTAGAAACCGAATAATTCACCTTTCGAACTGGGCTGAACAATGAATCCACAGGAATAAATCCAATGGGATATTCAATTCCCCGAATTTCCGCGAGATCAAAACCCCTTCCGAAAGAGATGATTATCTCTGCTTCGAAATTTGCATTTCCACCAAGGGTTGCAATCGGCTGGTCGGGATTCAAGACAACGACTCTGTCGTTCGTCTGAATATCAGCAGCAGTGACCTTTCCGGGTCCTTTTCGGCTGATGCGCAGAGTGTGAGACTCAGAATCGAAATGCTTAAATCGCACTTCTTTAAGATTCAAAATAATATCTGTCACATCTTCCAGAACATCTGGAAGCGTTGTGAATTCATGAAGGACACCTTCGAACTTAACCGCAGAGACCGCAGAACCCATCATTGAGCTCAACAGAATTCGTCGGAGAGAGTTACCGAGAGTAACTCCATAACCTCTTTCGAGTGGACGTACGATAAATTTCGCGTAGTGATCTCTTGCTGTGTCTTTATCGATCTCAAACCCTTTAGGTTTGATCAAGTCTCGCCAAAACTTGTAATAATGCTCTTGCATCTGTTCTCCCCGTTGAACTTTGAACTCTATCGAGAGTAGTACTCGACAATCATATTTTCTTCGACCGGCAACGTAATTTCATCCCGACTCGGAAGATCCTTGATAGTACCTTTAAAGTTGGTGTGATCAACATCAAGCCATGAAGGCATCGCTCTTCTGCTGACTCCCTGCGCTGCAGCCAACACTTTATTCATTTGGCGAGACTGTTCTCGAACTTCGACAACATCCCCTTTGCGAATATTATAGCTAGGGATGTTTACGATCTTTCCATTCACAGTGATGTGCTTATGAGACACCAGCTGCCGAGACTCCCTGCGAGAAGAGCCAAAGCCCATCGTGTAAATGACATTATCCAAACGAGTTTCCAAAAGCTTTAGCAAAGCAGTTCCGGTCACATCCTTTGAACTGTCTGCTTTCTCAAAGTAGCGTCGGAATTGCTTTTCAGAGACTCCGAAATACCTTTTTGCTTTCTGTTTCTCGCGAAGCTGAAGCGCAAATTCAGAAAATTTCAAACGACTTTGTCCGTGCTGTCCCGGAGGATATGGGCGACGCTCGAAAGAACACTTGTCAGTGAAGCATCGATCACCTTTCAAAAACAGCTTGGTATTTTCTCTTCGACACTGCTTACAAACAGAATCAACAACACAACTCACAAATCACCTCGTAAATTAGATTCTTCTTCGTTTCGGAGGACGACATCCATTGTGGGGAATTGGAGTCACATCCTTCATGGAGTTTACTTTCAATCCAGCTGCGGCAATCGCCCGAACTGCTGGTTCCCGACCAGCGCCAGGTCCTTTCAGGTATACGTCCACTGATCGCATACCCGCTTCGATAGCTTTTTTAGTAGCATCTTCTGCCGCCATTTGTGCTGCGAAGGGAGTGCCTTTTCTGCTTCCCTTGAAGCCCAGCATTCCAGCTGAAGCCCATGCGACCGTGTCTCCGTTAGGATCGGTCATTGTGACAATGACATTTCCGAAACCGGCGTAGACATGGCATTCGCCAGTCGGCACGTTCTTTTTAACTTTCTTCTTCACCACTTTTTTCGCAGGAGCATTAGTATTCACAAATTTACCTCAGCCTAGACGGCTTTTTTCTTGTTTGCGACTGTCTTTCTTGGACCCTTACGAGTTCGAGCATTAGAACGAGTTCTTTGGCCACGAACAGGCAATCCCTTACGGTGTCGCCCCCCTCGATAACAGTTCAAATCCATCAAACGCTTGATGGCCATGCCAATCTCACGTCTCAGATCTCCCTCAACTTTAAAATTTCCTTCGATGATTGCACGAATTTTGGCAAGCTGCTCATCAGTCAGATTGTCCGTGCGAAGAGTCTCCGCAAGGCCAGCTTCTTTACAAATCTTTTGAGCTCTTGGTCGACCGATTCCGTAGATATAGGTCAAAGCCACTTCAACACGTTTATTACGGGGAAGGTCAACACCAGCTAGACGAGCCATAATCTATCCCTGCCTCTGTTTATGCTTAGGGTTCTCACAAATCACTCGGATAACCCCTTTACGCTTGATTACTTTACACTTATTACAAACTTTTTTTACGGAAGGTCTGACCTTCATCCTAAACCTCACTCAAAAAATCGCCCGAAATCAGACGATATTTACCAAATATTTCACAAAACAAACCTGCTACCTACCATCGGCAAAGAATGATGTCTAGCAGATCTAAAATTAAATTTTATAAAAAATCACTTCAGCACTTCGCTCAGTCCCTCGAATACTTTTTCGGTATCCAAATTTCCGGGCACACCAACATAAACACCCAAATTACTATAGTACTCTTTCAATGGCAGAGTTGCTGATTCATAGTTCTTAAGACGAGTTGAGATCACGTTCGCATCATCATCTTTTCTTTGAACTACAGCACCACCACACAGATCGCAAATCCCCTCTTCTCGAGTCGGCTTTGATTTGATGTGGAAAATCGCACCACATTTTGAACAGACTCGGCGTCCTACCAGGCGTTCAAAAAGTTCCTCTTGGGGGACCTCTAAAAAAACAGCTTTGCTCAGCTTCAGGCCCATAGTGGCAAGCATTTCACCAAGTGCTACAGCCTGCGGAGGAGTCCTCGGAAAACCATCCAAAATAAACTTCTTCCCAGAAAGCTCCTTTAAACGCTCAGCAACCATTTCCACAACCAACGCGTCCGGGACCAAATCTCCTCGATCCATGTAGGAGTGGGCCCGCTTCCCAAGCTCCGACTGCGCCTTCACAGCAGCGCGCAAAAGGTCTCCGGTGCTCAACTGAACGTAGCCCAGTCGCTTCTCAAGCAAGGAGGACTGCGTGCCTTTACCGGCTCCTGGCGCACCAAAGAGGACAATATTCATTAGTACTGCACCCGCCGGCTCTTAATCTTGGGACCTTTTAAAAAACCATCATATTTCTGAGCTAAAAGATGAGACTGGATTTGCTGGCTTGTGTCGAGAGCAACTCCGACCAAAATCAGAAGGCTGGTGCCTCCAAACTGAAATGGAACTTTCATCATCGTTGAGACAAGGCCAGGCATGATGCAAATGGCACTCAAGTAGACGGCGCCGCCAACAGTGATGCGGTCTAATACTCTTTGAATATAATCTGCAGTGCTCTTTCCAGCTCGAACTCCTGGAACAAATCCACCATACTTCTTAAGATTTTCAGCCACTTCATTCGGATTAAATACGATTTCAGTATAGAAAAAACAGAAGAATACAATCAGTCCTACGAACAAAACGTTGTAAATCGTTCCGTTTGGATTCAAGGCATCTTGAATAGAACTCAACCATCCAGCTTGAACGAACTGCGCCATCGTCGCCGGGAACACCAGAAGCGAAGACGCAAAAATCGGCGGAATAACACCCGAGAAATTGATTTTTAAAGGAAGATGACTGGAGGGTGCAGACATGGATTGCATTCCTGCGCCTCTCTGAGAGTACTGAATCGGAATTCGACGTTGAGCAACTTCCATAAACACAACCGCGGCAATTACAAAAACCATTAAAGCGAGAATCGCCAGAATTACTGCGGAACTGAGTTCGCCCTTAGAACCTAACTCCCAAAGCATTGAGGCTCCCTTAGGGATAGATGCTACGATACCAGAGAAGATGATTAGAGATGTTCCATTTCCAATCCCTCTCTCAGTTATCTGCTCACCAAGCCACATAATAAAGCAGGTTCCCGCAGTTAAAGTGATGATAGTCATCACTTTGAACGGCACAAAACCCCCAACTACGGGCGCAAGAACCAAGCTTTGCCCATTAAAATTCGATGATTCAAGAAAAGTGCTGATTCCGTAGCCCTGAATAATCGCCAGCACAATCGTGGCATAACGAGTGTATTGGTTAATTTTTCGACGACCGTGCTCACCTTCCTTCTTGAGACTCTCAAGATAAGGAATTGCCGACGTTAGCAGCGAAAAAATGATCGACGCAGAAATATAAGGCATAATCCCAAGCGCGAACACTGAGAATTGTTCGAGAGCTCCACCCGTGAAGGTATTAAAGAGTCCGAAAATCCCAGCACTTTGAGCTTGGAAAAATCCCATCACTGCCGTTCCGTCAACCCCCGGTGTTGGAATATGTACACCGATTCGATAGATTGCGAGAACTGCAAGCGTAAACAAAATCCGTCTTGTTAAGTCAGAATTCTTTCCGACTTCCGCGTTGTTTGCCACTATTTCACCACCTCGATTTTGCCACCGGCCGCTTCGATGGATTTCTGTGCTGTCGTACTAAACTTTTGTGCTTTGACTGTAATTGCTTTTTCAAGCTTGCCTCTACCCAAAATCTTAACGGGACCAGAGTGAATGATTCCGGCCTTTTTCAAAGCAGCTTCATCAACTATTCCCGTAAGCTTATTGAGTTGGTCCAAATTTACGATTGAAAATTCAATGGCAAATGGATTGTTGAAACCAAACTTTGGCAAACGACGAGAAAGGGGAGTCTGTCCACCCTCAAAACCTCGACGTACCCGTCCGCCGGAGCGTGCGATCTGTCCTTTATGACCTTTACCGGCAGTTTGACCAAGTCCAGATCCACGACCTCGTCCAATTCGTTTTCGGTAATGAACGGCACCATCTGCGGGTGCCAATTGTGATAAATAGCTCATAGTTACCCCTGCACTTTGACTTCAAGTAAATGCTGAACTTTGAGGATTTGCCCGCGATTAGCAGGGTTGTCCTTCAGCACTGATTTGCTTTCTCGTTTTCCAAGTCCAAGAGCCTTAATTGTCGCTCTTTGGGACTCAGTGCAACCAATCAAAGACCGCTTCAAAGTCAGTTGAAATGATTTGCTCATGTTGTCTCCTTCGCAGCACGCAACTGCTTAAGACCATCAAGGGTTGCGCGGACTGCATTGTGAGGGTTTCGAGTACCAACACATTTAGTGAGGATATCTCGAACGCCGACAGATTCAAGCACTGCTCGAACTGCGCCGCCTGCGATAACGCCTGTACCGGGAGCGGCTGGTCTCATGATTACTTTTGCCGCACCGAATTTTCCAATAACCTCATGTGGGATGGTTCCATCTTTCAGAGACATAGACCGAGATGTCTTTTTGGCAGCACGGCTTGCTTTTCCGATAGCCTCAGGAACTTCACCGGCTTTACCAGTACCGAACCCAACTTCGCCTGTCTTATTCCCAACAACAACCAGCGCTGCAAAGGAGAATCGTCGTCCACCTTTAACAACTTTTGTGACCCTGTTAATGGCCACTACGCGCTCTTCAAACTCAGAATTGCTCTGTTGCTTTTCCACTCAGCTCTCTCCTCTGAAAAAAATCAAAATTTCAATCCACCTTCACGAGCACCCTCAGCTAGGGCCTTCACACGTCCGTGATAAAGATAACCGTTACGATCAAACACCACCTGAGCGATCGATTTTGACAGAGCCAACTTCGCAATCTCTTTGCCCACCAAAGTAGCCAGATCTTTCCCAGAAGTATCAGTCTCCACAGAAAGTGAGCTCACGGCACCCAAAGTCTGTCCCTTGGTGTCATCAACCAACTGCGCATAAATATGGCGTCCACTTCGAAAAACACAGAGTCGAGGTCGCTCCAAAGAGCCATTCACCTTTTTTCGAATCCTAGCTTTTTTCGTCAATCGGGCCGCAAGGCCAGTCGCCATTCGTTTTCTTAATTTCAACTTCATAAATCACCTCTTAAAATTACTTGCCACCCGATTTGCCGGCCTTCTTACGGATATGCTCACCAGCATATCGAACACCCTTACCCAAATAGGGCTCAGGAGGACGGAAGCTTCGAATTTTTGCTGCCACTTGGCCCACAAGGGCCCTGTTCGAACCTGTGACAGAAATCGCAGTTTGTTTTTCAACTTTAATCTCAATTCCATCTGGAATTTCGAAAATTACAGGATGGCTGAAGCCGAGAGAAAGCTCCAGCTTCTTGCCAGCCACATTGGCTCTATATCCAACGCCATGAAGCTCAAGACCTCGAGTAAAACCCTTCGACACACCAGTGACCGCATTTTGAATCATCGCACGATAGAGGCCGTGGAGTGCTTTTGCTTCTTTGGTTTCATTACCCCGAAGCAAAACAACTTTTTTACCTTCAACCGTAGCTGTGATTTCAGGCCTCATCTTAATAGCGAGAGTACTCTTCCCGCCTTTAACGACGACCTCATTTGCTGGGGTTACAGTCACTTGAACTTTATCATCGAGCAAAACAGGCGCTCTTCCAATTCGCGACATATATCACCTACCAAATCTTACAAATGTATTCGCCGCCAAGATTTTTGGCCTGCGCTTCTTTACCGTTCATGAGACCCTGACTCGTACTAAGAATAACCATACCGAGACCAGTTCGTACGCGAGGTATCTCGGTAGCACGAACATAAATTCGACGGCCAGGTTTGCTCACTCTTTCAATATTTTCGATCGCGTGTTGTCCACGGTCGTCATATTTAAGGTAAAGCCTCATGACACCTTGTTTACTATCTTTAGCCATCTTGAAGCTTCGGATGAAACCAGTGTTTACTAAAATTTCAGCTAGCCCAACTCGCACTTTAGAAGCGGGAACATCCACTTTCTCATGCTTTGAAGCTCCTGCGTTTCTAATTCGTGTCAGAAATTCAGCAATTGTATCCATCTAAATCTCCTTACCAGCTGGCCTTAGTGACTCCAGGCAGTTTCCCAGCCAGAGCAAGTTCACGGAATGCAAGTCGCGACAATCCAAATTTTCGATAATTCCCCTTAGGCCGGCCCGTGAGTTCACAGCGGACTGCCGAACGAATAATTGAGGTGTTCCGAGGGAGCGCCATCAATTTTTTGCGTGCGTCCCATCTTTCCTCTTCGCTCAACTTCATGTTGACAGCTTTTTCTCTGAGCTCCGTACGAAATTTTCGGAATTTGAGTCCCAAAGCTTTCTTGCGGTTATTTTTTTCGATACTTGCGCGTCTTGCCATTATAAATCTCCAATTATTTTCTAAAAGGCATTCCGAGAGCTTCGAGTAAAGCTCTGCCATCAGAATCATTATTTGCCGAAGTACAAATCGTAATATTCATCCCACGAACCTTTTCAACTCGGTCGTAGTTAATCTCAGGAAATACGATCTGTTCCTTCAAACCCATATTATAGTTGCCACGACCGTCGAAGCCCTTGTTCGGAAGACCACGAAAGTCACGAACTCGAGGAAGAGCCAGAGACTGCAGGCGATCCAAAAATGCCCACATTCGCTCGCGTCGCAAAGTCACTCGAACGCCGATGGGCATTCCTTCACGAAGCTTAAAGTTTGAAATCGCCTTTTTAGACTTTGTGATCACTGCTTTTTGTCCAGTGATTGCAGTGATTTCATCAACGACTGAATTCAAAACTTTTGAATTCGTCACAGCTTCGTTTGTACAAACAGAAATCACGATCTTATCCAGACGCGGAACTTCCATAACATTCTTCTTCCCGAGTTGCTTTGTCAGCGCCGGGACGATTTCGGTAGCATATTTGCTTTTTAGTCTGTTCATCGCGTTCTCCTAAAGGACCTCGGGCGCCAGAGAAACAATCTTTACGAATTGTTTTGCTCTGAGCTCCCTAGCTACGGGTCCAAAAATACGGGTTCCAATGGGTTCATTTGAGGCGTTGATCAAAACAGCGGAATTGTCGTCGAAGCGGATATAGCTGCCGTCGGGGCGCTTCATCTTGTGAGTGGTTCGAACCACAACTGCCTTGGCAACATCACCCTTCTTAACTTTTGAGTTAGGAAGAGCATCCTTGATAGAAACGATAATGATGTCTCCGATGGCTGCATAACGGCGCTTCGATCCACCGATCACCTTGACACACATAACTTCTTTGGCACCTGAGTTATCAGCAACGTTCAGGCGAGTTTGCATTTGAATCATTTTTTTGCGCCTTTCTCGTTTTGCTTAACAACTTCAACCAAACTAAATCGCTTCGTCTTACTCAGTGGGCGGGTTTCACGAATTCGAACCACATCACCTTCTTGAGCCACATTCTTTTCATCGTGTGCCTTAAGAACAGAAGAGCGCTTCATGTACTTTCCGTACTTCTCGTGACGAAACATACGAAAAGTTTGCACAGAAATAGTCTTCTGCATTTTGTTGCTCACAACTTCGCCGACGTATTCAATCGTACGGCCTCTTGGAGCTTGAGTTGTGGCTGTCTTAGTTTTTGTTTCCATTTAAATCTCCTCTACCGCACGCTCTGACGATTCAGAGCTGTAATGACACGAGCATAATCTCGTCTCATATGTCGGATTTGAATGGGACTAGCCATCTGCCCAAGAGAATTTTTCATTCTCATTGTGAAGATCTCTTCTTTTAAAGAGTCCCGTTTCTTCTTCAATTCTGCTTTTGTTAAGTCTTTAATTTCTTGAAACTTCATGACCTACTCCCGCACCAAAAAGCGAGTTTTAAATGGCAACTTGTGAGCAGCCCGCAAGAAAGCTTCTTGAGCTTGCTCCTTAGTCACACCATTCATTTCAAATAAAATTCTACCGGGCAGTATGCGACAAACCCAAAGTTCTGGATTTCCCTTACCGCTACCCATTCGAGTCTCAGCGGGCTTTTTGGTGACAGGAACATCTGGGAACACTCGGCACCAAATTTTTCCACCACGCTTAATTGACCGGGAAATCGCAATACGCGCTGCCTCGAGCTGCCGAGCAGTCATTCGCTTTTCCTCAACGGCCTGAAGACCAAAATCTCCGAAATCAAGATTGCAGCCACGTCGAGCCAAACCAGTCGCACGTCCAACGAACTGTTTTCTTCTTTTTACTCTCTTAGGACTTAACACGACCAGCCTCCTCTACTTCCCGAGCTGAGAGAATGTCGCCCTTATAGATCCACACCTTCAGACCGATAATTCCGTAGGCCGTTAAAGCCTCCGCAGTTCCGTAGTCGATGTCTGCACGAAGTGTGTGCAAAGGAACGCTCTTCTCATTGTACCACTCAGTTCGCGCGATCTCAGCGCCATCCAAGCGACCAGATACTTTAATTTTAATACCGCGAACTCCGCCCTTGATAGCTGCAGCGATCGCCTTCTTCATTGCTCGGCGCCAAGAAATTCGCTTTTCCAATTGGAGAGCAATACTTTCAGCGACCAGTTGAGCATCGATGTCTGGCTTCCGTACTTCTTGAATGCTCAAGAAAACTTCATTGGGCGTTTGCTTTTGCACTTCCGCCTTTAATGCATCAATTCCAGTGCCTTTTTTCCCGATCACAACACCAGGGCGAGCAGTTGAGATGATAATTTTAATTTTATTTGCCGCGCGCTCCATCTCAATCTTAGCTACACCGGCGTGTTTAAGCTTATCTTTCAAATACTTTCTCAGGCGAATATCTTCGTGAAGATAATCAAAATACTGACGACCTTTCGCATACCAGCGAGAGTCCCAAGTCCGAATGACACCAACTCTTAATCCTATCGGATTGACCTTTTGTCCCACGATTACCTCTCATCCAAAACGATGTTGATGTGACTCATTCTTTTGCGAACACCCGTAGCTCGCCCTTGAGCGCGAGGTCGGAATCGCTTCAGAACAGGCCCCTCGTCGACAGTCACAGTTTTCACAAAAAGACGATCGATATCGATAGTCTTTTTGTCTTCTGCATTTGCAATTGCAGATTCAACTAATTTCTTCATGAGGGCCGCAGTTTTTTTATTCAAAAAATGAAGAGTCTTTACGGCATCACTGACGTCTTTACCGCGGATTACATCAGCGACAAGACGAGCCTTTTGGGCTCCAACTCTTGCAAAATTCAAGGTGGCTTTCACTTCCATATTTTCCTCTACTTCTTCACAGCTGCAGGTCCAGCAGCCGGAGCTACCTTCTTATCAGCGTGTCCACTAAATGTTCGAGTCAATGCGAACTCACCCAACTTATGCCCAATCATATTTTCAGTGACATAAACAGGGATGAACTTTCTTCCATTATGTACGGCAAATGTTAGGCCGATCATCTCAGGAAGAACTGTTGATCTTCGCGACCAAGTTTTAATAACTTTTTTATCGTTCTTTTGAATAGCATGATCGACCTTCTTTTGAAGATGTAGATCAATAAATGCACCTTTTTTTACTGAACGTGCCACGAGTTACTCCTACTTCCTTCTCTTAATGATAGATGAATCGGTTCTCTTGTTATGACGAGTCTTGTAGCCCTTAGAAGGCTTACCCCAAGGAGTGACAGGATGATGACCCTTACCCACACCTTCACCACCACCCAAAGGATGGTCGACAGGATTCATTGCCATACCACGAACAGAGGGTCGAATTCCTCTCCATCGAGAACGTCCTGCTTTTCCAAGACTTAAGTTTTCGTTATCCAAGTTGCCAACTTGTCCAATTGAAGCTTTGCAATTAGATAGGATCTTTTTAACTTCACCAGAGGGCAGACGAACTTGGCAATACTGAGTGTCTTTTGCCACCAGAACGGCACCCGAACCAGCTCCACGAGCAATTTGAGCACCCTTTCCAGGCCGGATCTCAAGTGCATGGATTGTGGTACCAACCGGAATCGAAGAAAGAGGGAGGCAATTTCCAGGCTTAATATCTGCTTTCTCCGAAGAAAGAACTGTATCGCCAACATTCAATGCGACAGGAGCAACGATATAAGCCTTTTCTCCATCAACAAAGGAGATCAGAGCAATACGGCAAGTGCGGTTTGGATCATACTCAATTGCCAAAACTGTAGCAGGTACGTCCAACTTTGTTCGTTTGAAATCAATCAAACGATAGCGACGCTTATGCCCACCACCCACATGGCGCATAGTGATCATACCCGTGTTATTTCGAGCAGAACTTTTTCTCAGCGCTTCGGTGAGGGACTTTTCAGGATACTTTTTAGTGACTTCTTTAAAATCGAAGCCAGTCATTGTTCGACTAGCATGCGATCGAGGTGAAAATTGCTTCATTCCCATGATTAAGCCCCTTCAAACAATCTAATTTTTTCACCAGGCATCAGCTTTACAAAAGCTTTCTTCCAGCGAGGAACTGCTCCCCGTCCGAACTTATTTGCCTTGGCTCTTCCTCGGCAGACAGACGTATTAACGGTGTCCACCTTTACCTGGAAGAAATCCTGAACTGCTTTACGAATTTGTGCTTTATCGGAACCCATCTCTACTTCAAAAACATAGACTCCAGTTGTTTGGTAAGTCGCATTTTTTTCAGTCATTAAAGGGCGCTTTATGATTTGCTTCATAATTAGTCCGCCTTCATTTTTTCAGTAATTTTGCTGATCGAGTCTGGAGTCAGCACGAGGCAATCATGCTTCAAGAGATCAAAAACATTCAAACCATCAACAGCAGAATATTTAAATTTTTTAAGATTTTTTGATGCTCGAGCAAACAACTCATTGGATGCGCCATCAACAATCGTCGCTTTGGTCAAACCCATAGTCTGCAATCTTGCAAACAACTCTTTTGTCTTGCCTTCACTTTTCATAGAATCAACAACGACAACCTTACCCGCCTGAACCAGGTGAGAAAGAGCCATTTTCAATCCCAATTTGCGCATCTTTTTAGGAAGAGCATAGGAATAATCCCTTGGCACAGGACCAAACAACTTTCCCCCTCCAGGCATCAAAGGCGATCTTGTGGAACCTTGACGAGCGTTACCAGTGCCCTTTTGCTTGAATGGCTTTTTTCCGCCACCACTAACCAAGCTGCGGGACTTAACCATGTGCGTGCCTTGGCGGCGGGAAGCCAACTGCCAACGAACCACCTGGTGAAGTACTTCCTTCTTTACGGGAACTTCAAAAATTTCCGGAGGAAGCTCAACACTGCCGACTTTTTCTTTTTTCCAATTAACAACATTTAAAGTCGCCATGATTACTCCTTCACCAGCTGAACAAGTGAGTTTCTGGCACCAGGAACAGGACCCTTAACCACGACCACACCCTCTTCAGGATAAATTCCCAAAACTTTTACATTTTTAAGAGTGACAACTTCGTCACCCCAATGACCCGGGAATTTCTTCCCTGGCATGACTCGGCCTGGCCAAGTTCTGTTTCCGATAGAACCAGGGCGTCGATGAAATTTAGAACCATGAGTCGCAGGACCTCCAGCAAAGCCCCAACGTCGGACAGAGCCTTGAAATCCATGCCCCTTGGTCACCCCTGTCAATCGAACGATGTCACCAGGAGCTAAAGAATCAATTCCAACTCGCTGACCGACCTGAATTCCAGAAGGAAGAGCTTGTCGGATTTCGCGGCAAACTTTAGCGCCATTTTCTAGCCCAGATTTTGCGAAATGACCGCGAATAGACTCACTGCTGTTTTTCTTTTTGAAGGGCACAGCGCCGATTTGAACCGCTGTATAACCATCAGATTCTGTGGTTTTGAGTTGCGTTACGAAGCAGGGTTCATATCTAAGGATTGTCACCGCTACTGCTTCGTTTTTTTCGTTGAACATTGTTGACATGGCTTCTTTAAAAGCCACAAGACCTTTCAACTGAACCGTTTGACCGGCTGCTGCTGCAGTTCCGGTTTCGCCAGAGGATGCCTGAGCATCATTCGCTTTTGTTTCTTCCATTTTTCCCCCCGGTCATCGCCGGAATTAATTAAACTGCAGACAACTTAATTTCAACATCCACACCAGCAGAGAGATCGAGCTTCATAAGCTGATCAATCGTTTGCTGAGTGGGCTCGAGAATATCAAGCATTCGCTTGTGAGTTCGAATTTCAAATTGCTCTCGAGATTTCTTATCAACGTGCGGAGATCTCAAAACTGTGTACCGATTGATGCGAGTAGGGAGCGGGATAGGACCTGCAACCTTAGCTCCTGTTCGTCGAGCGGTCTCAACGATTTCCTTGGTCGATTGATCAAGAAGTTTATGATCAAATGCCTTCAAACGGATTCTGATGCGCTGGCTATTCATTAGTCTCCCTGCTTTCCACGATTCACAAAAATTCAATAAAAAACGACCTTGTTTCCTGTGACTGCGTATCGAGAATCGATGTCTCGACTGCCAGCCTAGTAAAACAAAGTCTTATGCCCAGACGGAAAGACGTTTATGCATGAACGCTATGAACTCTGTCAAAATAAATATCTTGAGAATTTTCAATGTTTTTATAGAGCGGAACTAGCGCCTAACAAAATGACCTAGAAAAGAGCAGGAAGGAGAAGAAAGGAGCAGAAAAATAGGTCGCGAAGCGATGAGCTTCAAAATCTCAGAGGCGCCCCAGGGAGCGAAGAACCTCTTCACGAGCCTTCGTAGCCAGGGGACTGTACTCTAGGAACTCCATAGAAAAAGAAGCACGGCCTTGACTTAAACTCCTGATATCAGTGGCATATCCAAAAAGAGTCGCCAAAGGCACTTCGGCTCGAATGGCTTGCTCACCGGGACCACGCATTCCCATCTCAGAGATTTTGCCCCGACGGCTGTTGAGATCACTCACCACATTTCCAACGTACTGCTCCGGAGAAATGACCTCAAGTTTGAAAATGGGCTCGAGCAACTGAGCCTGCGCTTGCCGGCACGCATCTCTCACGCCGATCGATGCAGCGGCCTTAAACGCAACCTCTGAAGCGACTCGATCGTCTCGCAATTGAAAATTCTGGATCTCAGCCAAAACATCAATCAAGGGGTAACTAGCGATGGGTCCCACCTCAAGAGCTTCCCGCACTCCAGCCTCAATCGCTTTCAAAAATTGCGGCTGAAGAGTTTTTTTCAGCCTGTTTTCGATCTTGATGCCTCCGCCGCGAGGAAGAGGCAAAAGGCGAACAGTCACTTCGGCAAAAATATTTTCACCCGCGACTTCTCGATCAAAAATCTGAGTCATCGACACTTCTTTGGAAATTGTCTCTCGATAAGAGACCTGGGGCTTGCCAACATTGGCTTGTACTTTGTGTTCTCGGAGCAATCGATCCACAAGAATTTCCAGATGAAGTTCGCCCATTCCAGACAATAAATTTTGACCTGTTTCAGCGTCCACTCTGAGTCTAGCAGAGGGATCTTCTTTGACTAACTTCTCGAGACCCGAGAGCATTTTTTCCTGATCGGCAGAGGATTTCGCTTCAATCGCAACGGAAATAACTGGCTCAGGAAAAGTGATTCTCTCTAGAACGACGGGGCGCCTTGTTTCACAAAGCGTATCACCCGTACCGGTGAATTTAAGTCCGACGACGGCTCCTAAATCACCGGCTCTCAAAACAGCCACATCCGCTCTAGAATTAGCATGCATTTTCACAAGTTTTTGAATGCGTTCTTTTTTGTCCGTTCGAGGATTCAGGAGCTGCTCGCCGACTTTCACCTCTCCGCTATAAACTCGAATATAAGTCAAAGATCCGGCGAAAGGATCGTTCGCAATTTTAAATGCCAGAGCCACAGTGGGCTCCGAAAAATCTGTCTTACAAAGAACCTTTTTTTCTGGGTCATTTAAGTCAGTGCCCTCTGTTGCCTGAACATCCAAAGGACTGGGAAGATAATCGAGCACCGCATCTAGCAAAGGTTGAACTCCCTTATTCCGAAAGGCAGCGCCACAAAGTACAGGGAAACATTTTAAAGCGAGAGTCCCTTTCCTGAGAGCCGATCGCAATTCGGCAGAAGTGATTTCTTCACCATTCAAATATTTTTCTGTGAGAGCATCATCCATCTCGGCGACTCGCTCGACCATTTCTGAACGAGCACTCTGAGCCCACTCCAGAAGGTCCGCAGGTATATTTTCAGTTGAGTATTTTTCATCAATACCTTCGGCGGTCCATAGAAGGGCTTTCATATCGAGTAGATCAATGACGCCCTTGAAAAGGTCTTCAGCTCCGACTGGAATTTGAACCAGAATCGGATGTGCATTTAAGCGTTGTTTGATTGAATCAACGCTCTTCAAAAAATCAGCCCCGACGCGATCCATTTTATTGATGAAACAAATTCGAGGAACCTTATGTTTGTTCGCCTGCCGCCAAACGGTTTCAGATTGAGGCTCAACGCCGTTGACTCCGTCAAAAACAGCAACCGCCCCGTCCAGAACCCGCAGTGAACGCTCCACTTCAATTGTGAAATCCACGTGGCCTGGAGTATCGATTAAATTAATTCTGTGATCTTTCCAAACCAAGGTCGTCGCAGCTGAGGTGATTGTGATTCCACGTTCTTGCTCTTGCTCCATCCAATCCATGGTGGCAGCGCCATCATGGACTTCGCCGACCTTGTGACTTTTTCCGGAGTAGTAGAGGATGCGTTCGCTAGTTGTGGTTTTGCCAGCGTCGATGTGAGCCATGATCCCAATGTTTCGAGTCCATTTTAGTTCAGACACGTTCTGGGGATCAAGGCTACTCATAGTGGCTTCTATCTAAAGAAATGAAATTACCAGTTGTAGTGAGAGAAAGCTTTGTTTGCTTCAGCCATCTTATGGACGTCTTCACGTTTTTTGATAGCATTGCCACGATTGTTATAAGCCTCAATAAGCTCAGCTGCCAATCGCTTTGCATAATCCTTTTCGCCACGATCACGAGAATACTGAATCAACCATCGCATTGCCAGAGCAAGTCGTCGAGTAGGACGAACATCCACTGGAACTTGATAGGTAGCTCCACCCACTCGGCGTGAACGCACTTCCAAAGAAGGTTTGCAGTTCTCGAGGGCTTTTTTGAAAACGCCCATTGGCTCTTCACCAGGGATTTTGCCTTCGAGCTCTTTCAATGCTCCGTAAAACAACTTTTGAGCAGTTCCCTTACGGCCTTGGATCATCATTTTATTTACGAACTTGGCGATCACCACATCTTTGTAGACAGGATCTGGAATGACTTCGCGCTTAAATGTTCTTTTTCTTCGAGACATGGTTCAGGCTCCTCTATTTCTTCGGTCTTTTCGCGCCATATTTAGATCGACTTCTCAGTCGGCCATTCACGCCCTGGAGATCCAGGACGCCACGCACGATGTGATATCGAACACCTGGAAGATCTTTTACCCGGCCGCCTCGAATTAGCACAACGGAGTGCTCTTGAAGGTTGTGACCGATACCAGGAATGTAAGAAATGACTTCAAATCCATTAGACAGGCGAACTTTCGCAACTTTTCGGAGAGCCGAATTGGGCTTCTTGGGAGTTGTTGTGTAAACCCGTGTACAAACTCCTCGTCGTTGAGGACAGCCCGATAGAGCAGGAGATTTCGTTTGATTTTTCTGAACAACTCTCTCCCTGCGGATGAGCTGATTGATAGTTGGCATATTCGCTCCTTAAAAGCACTCAACACAAAAAACAAGAACCGGAAAACTAACGATTTCGAGCCCCTTCGTCAAGAAGAAGCCCGATCAATTTTTAAAGCAGCGTCCTCATGGGCGCTGGGTCTGCCCTTCGAAGCCAGGCAAAGGCATCACAGATATAGGATCTTCATCAACCGTGACGACTTTCCAACGCTTGTAAGATGGTAAACCAGTACCAGCAGGGATCAGTCGACCCATGATGATATTCTCTTTAAGTCCACGCAGATAGTCGGTTCTTGAGTTGATTGCTGCCTCCGTCAAGACCTTGGTTGTTTCCTGGAAGGAAGCCGCCGAGATCCAAGAGTCCGTACTCAAAGAGACCTTGGTGATACCCAAAAGTAGAGGGATACAAACAGCTGGTTGCCCACCTTCATTGGTCACTCGATCATTCTCTGCGTCAAAAACAACTCGCTCTACCTGCTCACCAGCTAGGAACCGAGAATCACCAGCCTCACTCACTTCAACCTTTCGGAGCATCTGCCGAACGATCACTTCGATGTGCTTATCATTGATACCCACACCTTGAAGTCGATAAACTTCTTGGATTTCATTCACCAAGTAAGCAGAGAGGGCTTTTTCGCCCAAGACCGCAAGGACATCATGCGGATTCGTGGGACCTTCCATCAAGGCCTCACCGGCCTTCACATATTCACCTTCTCGAACAGCGATGTGCTTTCCTTTAGGAATTAAGTATTCACGCTGCTCACCCACTTCTGGAGTCACGATCACGCGCTGTTTACCTTTTACGTCTTTTCCGAAAGTCACATAACCATCAATTTCAGATATGATCGCTGCTTCTTTTGGTTTACGCGCTTCGAAAAGTTCGGCAACTCGAGGAAGACCTCCCGTGATGTCTCTGGTCTTTGAGGCTTCTCGGTGAAGTTTTGCAATCGTTTCCCCAGCATGCAACTGCTGACCATCTTGAACGAGAAGCTGCGCGCCCACAGGAATCATATAACGAGCTGGAATATCTCGACCCGGCAGAGTGATTGGCTTGCCGCTGGAATCACAGATAACTAACGCAGGTTTTGTTTCCGCAGACTTCGATTCAATAATCACTTTAGTCGCGAAACCTGTCACAGGATCCACCTGCTCAGTCATCGTCGCACCTTCAACGATATCTTGGAACTGTACAGTTCCAGACACCTCGGAAATGATCGGATTCGAGTAAGGATCCCATTCAGCAACAGTAGCACCTTTGGTGACCTTGTCGCCTTCTTTGACATTCAGGACGGCTCCGTAAACCAACTTAAATCGGTCACGTTCCCGGCCCAGCTCATCGATCATGATGATGTCGCAGTTTCGATTCATAACGACTAACTTGCCGTTACGATTCAAGACGGAATGAATATTATTAAATTTCACTGTTCCATCGTATCGGGCTGTGTGCACAGATTGCTCAACTGCACGAGAAGCGGCTCCACCCAAGTGGAAGGTTCGCATTGTCAGCTGAGTTCCAGGTTCACCGATGGACTGTGCTGCAATAATTCCGACAGCCTCACCCATGTTGACGGTTGCTCCTCGAGCTAAATCTCGACCGTAGCACTTCACACAGACGCCACGTTTTGCACGGCAAGTGAGAGTTGATCGAATGGTGACTTTTTCAAGACCCAGTTCGTCGATTTTCTTAATATCGGTCTCCGTCAGTTCGCCGCCTGCTTTGACAAGAACCTTTTGAGAGAAAGGATCAACGATGTCTAAAAGTGGAGTACGACCCAAAATTCTTTCACCAATGGGCTGGATGATCTCGCCGCCTTCATAGATCGGCGCGACTTCAAGTCCATCATCAGTTCCGCAATCACCTTCAGAAATAATCACGTCTTGCGCCACATCCACAAGTCGTCGAGTGAGGTATCCTGAGTTCGCCGTTTTAAGAGCGGTATCAGCAAGACCTTTTCGAGCCCCATGCGTGGAGATGAAGTACTGAAGAACTGTCAGACCCTCTCGGAAATTTGCCGTGATTGGCGTCTCAATGATTTCACCGGAAGGTTTCGCCATTAGACCCCGCATCGCACCCAACTGTCGAAGCTGAGCCGCAGATCCTCGGGCTCCAGAGTCCGCCATGATGAAGATCGGATTAAAAGAGGGTCCGATAGATTCCTTACCATCGATCACAAATTTTTGCTTTTCGATGATCGCCATCATTTCTTTGGCAACTCGGTCTGCAGTCTGTGCCCAGATGTCGACGACTTTATTGTAGCGCTCACCATCTGTGATCAAACCTTCGTCGTACTGCTGCTGAATTTCAGCAACTTGCTTTTCGGCTTCGGAGATAAGTTTTGCTTTTGCTTCTGGAATAACCATGTCGTCGATGCAAATCGAAAGACCAGCTGCAGTGGAATATTTAAATCCCATTTCCATAAGCTTATCCGCCAAGATGCACGTCGCTTTTGCGCCGGCCAAACGGAAAGTTCTATCGATCAAAACTGCGATCTGCTTTTTCGTCAAGATCACGTTCACATCGTCAAAGGGTACTTCCTTAGGAACGATATCGCTAAGAATCGCACGACCGACAGATGTCTCACGAAGCTTACCGCCAATACGAACTTTACAAGGAGCTTGCAAATCAATAATTCCATGTTCGAAGGCATAGGTCGCCTCTTGAACCGAAGCGAAAATCTTGCCAGCGCCTTTAGCGCCAGGTCGCATGCGTGTGATCCAATAAAGACCAAGCACGATATCCTGCGAAGGATTGATGATTGGCTTTCCATTGGCAGGAGACAAAATATTATTTGTCGACATCATCAAGACCCGCGCCTCAACTTGAGCCTCTAAGCTCAAGGGCACGTGAACAGCCATCTGATCGCCATCGAAATCCGCATTGAATGCCGTACAAACCAGAGGATGCAGCTGAATAGCTTTACCTTCATGGAGTACGGGTTCAAAGGCTTGAATTCCAAGTCTGTGAAGAGTTGGCGCACGATTCAGAAGAACCGGATGTTCCTTTACGACTTCAGCAAGAATGTCCCAAACTTCAACCATCTCGATATCAACAGCGCGTTTCGCCTGCTTGATTGTCGTGGCAATGCCCCGCTCTTCGAGCTTGTTGTAAACGAAGGGCTTGAAAAGCTCCAAAGCCATCTTTTTAGGAAGACCGCACTGATGAAGTTTCAAATTCGGTCCGACAACGATTACAGAACGACCAGAATAGTCCACTCGTTTTCCAAGAAGATTCTGGCGGAATCGACCTTGCTTACCTTTGAGCATATCACTGAGTGAACGCAAAGGACGCTTGTTAGGACCAGTGAATGTTTTTCCGCGGCGACCATTATCCAAAAGCGCATCTACGGCTTCTTGCAACATTCGCTTTTCATTTCGGATGATAATATCGGGAGCATTGAGCTCCTGAAGACGCTTCAATCGATTGTTTCGATTGATCACGCGCCGATAAAGATCATTCAAATCTGAAGTCGCAAATCGGCCACCATCCAAGGGAACTAACGGACGCAAATCCGGTGGCAATACTGGAAGTATTTCCAACATCATCCATTCAGGTTTATTTACTGAGTTTTTGAAAGCTTCAACTACGCGCAAACGCTTTGAGAGCTTTTTAATCGAAGCATCTGATTTTGCTTCTTTCAGATCCAAACGCAACTTCCGAGAAAGATATTCACAGTCTGATTTTCGTAGCAAATCACGGATCGCTTCACCACCCATGCCTGCTTTAAAGTTAGGACCGTATTCATTTTGTGCCGCTTGATAAGCTTCTTCTGCAAGGACTTGACCTTCTTGCAGCTGAGTCTCCATTGGATCAATAACGATGTAAGCTTCACAGTAAAGGACCTTTTCAACTTCCTTAAGAGAAAGATTCAAAAGGTTACCAATTCGGCTAGGCAATGATCTAAGGAACCAAATATGAGCTACGGGAGTTGCGAGCTCGATGTGACCCATGCGTTCACGACGCACTTTAGACTGCGTGACTTCAACGCCGCACTTTTCGCACACGACGCCGCGATATTTCATTCGCTTATATTTTCCACAAAGACATTCGTAATCTTTGATAGGACCGAAAATTTTAGCGCAGAAGAGACCTTCTCTCTCGGGCTTGAAAGTTCGATAGTTGATGGTCTCTGGCTTTTTAACTTCACCATAGGACCATTCGCGAATCATTTCAGGAGACGCCAAGGAAACCCTGACGGCGTCAAATGAAAGTGGATCTTTGGGCTTATCAAAAAAGTTCAACAAGTCTCTCAAGTATTACCTCTCTGTTCCTGTTGGAAACACAGTACTAAATTAATATTCATTCAAACTAGTGCGGCTGATCGGCTCCATGGGGAGGTTCATTCATTCCTCCGCCATTGTTGCCATCTTCTTCCATGTCGTCGGTCAAAATGTCGGACTCAACGAGCTCAACATTCAGAGCGAGGGCCTTCAATTCATTCACAAGAACGTTGAAAGACTCAGGCAGTCCGGGCTCAAGAATATTTTCACCCTTCACAATGCTTTCGTACATTCGCGTTCTTCCTGCGACGTCATCCGATTTCACAGTCAGGAATTCTTGAAGCGAGTAGGCGGCACCATAGGCCTCAATCGCCCAAACTTCCATCTCTCCCAATCGCTGACCACCGAACTGCGCCTTACCACCCAGAGGCTGCTGAGAAACCAAGGAATAAGGCCCGATAGACCTTGCATGGATCTTCTCTTCCACCAAGTGATGAAGCTTCAACATATACATAATACCGACGGTGACAGGATTCTTGAATGGCTCGCCGGTTCGACCATCAAAGATGATGGTTTGACCCGAGGTCGGCACGCGGGCTTTCCGAAGAAGATCTTTAACGTCTTTTTCTCGGGCTCCGTCGAACACTGGAGTGCCAACGTGAATTCCATGCTTCATAGATTTCACGACCAGCTTCAATGAATCTTCATCTGAGTTCGTGATTTTTTCTGTGATCTCTTTGTCTTCAAAAATGTCGACAAGTTCTTTCTTAGCTTGCTCAAACTTCCAATCTTCGAGGTAGCGAGAAACTTGCTTTCCAAGATTGTGCGCAGCCCAGCCCAAGTGAACTTCAAGAATCTGCCCGATGTTCATTCGAGAAGGAACGCCCAAGGGATTCAAGACCATATCAACAGGCGATCCATCGGCCAAATAAGGCATGTCTTCAACAGGGAGAACTTTCGAAACAACCCCTTTGTTTCCGTGTCGGCCTGCGAATTTATCCCCAACTTGGAGTTTTCGCTTGATCGCCACATACACCTTAACCATTTTGATAACACCAGGAGGGAGCTCATCACCCTTCTTCAGGCGATCCAGCTTTTCATTGAAGACCATTTTCACAGCGTCCAACTGATTGCGAGCCCCATCCAAGATTTTGCTGACTTGAAATTCGAGTTCTTGCTCCAAAGGAATATAAGTCAACAACTCGAAAGGAATGGTCTCAAGATCTGCCGAGGTGATTTCTTGAGTTTTATTCAGGAGCTTTTCAGTTCCATCTTCATTCAACAAAACACCTGTAGTTATCTTACCGACCAGAATATCTTTGAGCTTTTCAAGAGCATTATTTCGGATCACGTTCTGCTCGACAGAAAGATCTTTTTCCAGCTTCTTGCGCTTTTCATCAATGATTTGAGTCAGTCGCTCATCGCGGTCAGAACCCTCTCGGCTGTAGACCTGTGCATCGATAACCGTTCCGTAAACGCCCGAAGGAGCACGGAGTGAAGTATCCCGCACATCGCCGGCTTTATCACCAAAGATGGCTCGCAGAAGTTTTTCTTCTGGAGACAACTGAGTCTCGCCCTTCGGGGTTACTTTGCCGACTAAAATATTGCCAGGTCGCACTTCCGCACCAATGCGGATAATACCTGAAGCATCGAGGTCTTTGAGTGCCTCTTCGCCGACATTGGCAATATCGCGAGTGATCTCTTCTTTTCCAAGTTTAGTATCACGGGCAATACATTCGAATTCTTCGATATGAATCGAAGTATAAGTGTCGTCTTTGATTAAACGTTCACTGATCAAGATGGAATCCTCGAAGTTGTATCCCATCCAAGGAGTGAAAGCCACGAGCACATTCTGCCCAAGCGCCAATTCACCAAGCTCAGTCGATGGTCCATCTGCAATAATGTCGCCTTTGCGAACTCGGTCCCCAACTTTAACGATGGGTTTTTGATTGAAGCAGGTGTTCTGATTCGTTCGCTGATATTTTGTCAAATTGTAGATATCAACGTTGGCTCCGAGCTCCCCGCCTTTCGCAAGACGACGAATCACGATACGACCAGCATCAACTTCTTCAACAACACCTTCATTTTGTCCAACCACAGAAGTACCAGAGTCTTTTGCAACCAGGTGCTCAACGCCAGTTCCAACAAGCGGAGCTCTTGATCGGAGCAAAGGAACTGCCTGACGTTGCATGTTCGAACCCATCAAGGCCCGGTTGGCATCATCATGCTCAAGGAAAGGAATCAAACTGGCAGCGATCGATACCAATTGAGAAGGCGAAACGTCCATCAAAGATACGCCATCTCTGGCGGTGAGTTCGTATTCACCATTCACTCGGCAAACGCGAGAATCAGCACTGAGCTCTTTAGCCGCAGCAGAGTCACGAGTGGCTGGAGCAATTTTATGACCCGCTTCTTCAAGCGCAGACATATAGGTGATGGCTGAGGAAATATGCCCAGCCTCCACCTTGCGGTAAGGAGTCTCGATGAATCCATGTTTATTAATTCGCGCAAAGGTTGCCAAGGAGGCAATCAAACCGATGTTTGGTCCCTCTGGCGTTTCGATAGGACAAATTCGACCGTAATGCGTGGGATGAACGTCTCGAACTTCGAAACCAGCCCGGTCCCGAGTCAAACCACCAGGCCCCAGTGCAGAAAGTCGTCGTTTATGCGTGATCTCAGACAAAGGATTCGTCTGATCCATGAACTGTGACAACTGGGAAGATCCGAAAAACTCTTTCACGACTGCGTTCACAGGTTTCGCATTCACCAAATCATGAGGCATCATTGTCTCAACGTCTTGGAGGCTCATACGCTCACGAATCGCGCGTTCCATTCGAACCAAACCAATGCGGTATTGATTCTCAAGAAGCTCACCCACAGATCGCACACGGCGATTGCCGAGATGATCGATGTCATCGATCACACCACGACCATTCTTTAGGTCGATGAGGTGCTTCACAGTAGCCAGCACATCTTTATGAGTCAGAGTGCGGTATTCAGGAGGGCATTCCTCCATAGAAATTCCGAATTTATGATTGATCTTGATACGACCCACTTCGGAGAGATCGTATGTTTCAGGATCGAAAAACAAGCGGTGGAAAAAGTTTGTTGCAGCTTCCAATGCCGGAGGCTCGCCAGGTCGCAAGTGTGTATAAATCTTCAGAAGAGCTTCTTCTTTGGTATTCACTTTATCCACAAGCAATGTGTTTCTTAGAAATGGACCAACAGTCAGACCATCAAAGAAAATCAACTGAAAGCGATCGATCCCTGCGCCGATGGCCGCAGAAATGCTGTGTTTGTCCAATTCATGGTTCGCGTCCGCGATGATTTCGCCAGTGGACTCATCAATCAGGGGCTTCGCAAGAACTTTTCCCTCAAGATCAGCAGCAGTAACTTCGACCTCTTTGAGGTCAATCTGCTGAACCTTCTTAACAACGGCTCGCGTGATTCTTCTGCCAGCTTTAACAAGAACCTCGCCAGATTTAGGATCGACCAAATCAACGATGGCTCGCTGACCAGACATGCGCTCAATATCCAGTTTTCGGAAAAGTTTATCGCCACGAACATGCACTTCATCGAGGTCATAGAAGTACTCAAGAATTTGTTCTGTCGTGTAACCCAAAGCTTTCAAAACGATTGTTGCAGGAAATTTTCTTCTGCGATCGATTCGCACGTGAATCAAATCTTTTTGATCAAATTCGAAATCGAGCCAAGAACCGCGATAAGGAATTACGCGCGCGCTATAAATTAATTTTCCAGAGGCATTGTTTCGCCCACCATCGTGATCGAAAAACACACCCGGAGATCTGTGGAGCTGCGATACGACAACCCTTTCGGTTCCGTTAACGATGAATGAACCATTCATCGTCATGAGTGGAATTTCACCGAGGTAAACTTCTTGTTCTTTCACGTCGCGGATCGAACGCGCTTCCGTTTCTTCATCAACGTCAAAAACAATCAATCGCAGAGTGACTTTGATGGGAGCCGCATAGGTCATTCCTCGCTGACGGCACTCATCCACATCGTATTTGGGTGGTTCGAGTTGATAAGAAACAAATTCCAAACTTGCTGTGTTGTTGAAATCCGCAATTGGGAACACAGATTTGAAAACGGATTGAAGGCCTGCTTCTGCACGGCGGTCAGAGTCTGTTTCTTTCTGCAAAAAAGCTTCGTAAGAACTTTTTTGAAGCACAATCAGATTTGGAATTTCGATAACCTGTTTGTTTTTTGCGAAAGATTTTCGGATTCTGAGGTTGGATGCTGTGATCGGTGTCAAAGACATGAACTCTCCTTAATGGTCAGAAAAACGGTTGACGCCCTAGAAATCGAAGATTTCAAAGCCGCATTCAACTTTTTGAGAGGAGGAAATTGATAACCCCACGAATGAAAACATCTAGAAAACTTGATATCAAAATTTTTAAAAAACCTTATTCTCAAATTGCGCCAAATCCGCCAAGTCTATCAAGTATTGAAAACTAGGCCAAAAATCATTAGTCGCACACTGAGAACAAGGTGTCCAGAGCACATAACGCAGGCGCTTGATGCTGCGAATGAAACCCCAGACACTTTGCAAAGCTAAGAGCTTACTTAACTTCTACTTTTGCTCCGGCTTTTTCCAGAACGTCTTTCATTTTCGCTGCGTCATCTTTAGTTACGCCTTCTTTAACAGCCTTAGGCGCGCCTTCAACAAGGGCTTTTGCTTCCGCAAGGCCCAAGCCTGTGAGGGCTCGAACTTCTTTAATTACGTTGATCTTGTTAGCGCCAGCCTCTTTCAAGATAACGTCGAAAGCTGTTTTCTCTTCAGCAGGTGCTGCGGCTGCTCCGCCACCACCAGCAGCTGCAACAGCTACGGGAGCTGCTGCAGAAACGCCCCATTTGTCCTCGAGCATTTTCACGAGGTCAGCGATTTCCATTACAGTTTTCTTAGAAAGTTCTTCAACGAGTTGTTCATTAGTCAATGACATAAAATTCTCCTATTTCTTAATTATTAAAATTATTAATCTTTTCTTGCTGCCAAAACACGCACGAGACTTGCTGGGCCTTCTTTGAGCGTTCGAGCCAACTTGGTGGCTGGAGCATTCAAAACACCCAAAAACTGAGCTCTGAGCACATCTTTCGATGGCAAAGTTGCTAATTGGTTGATTCTGGCTTGGTCCATCGCCACGCCATCCATCACGCCACTCTTTAGCTGGAACATTTCCACATCTTTTGCGTACAGACTCAGTGCCTTTGCCGAAGCAGACACGTCACCATAGGAAAAGATAAAGGCATTCGTTCCTCGAAACTGGCCACTGATCGCCTTCTCCATTCCTGGAAAATCTTTCAGCGCAAGCCGAGCCAAAGTATTTCTGACAACCTTCATTTCAGACTCAACTGGGTGAAGTTTCTTTCGCAGAGCCGTAACCTGCTCAACCTTCATCCCCTTGAAGTCCACAACGAAGGCCGCTTTCGCTTTCTTTAGCTTTTCTCGAAGAGAGGAAACTTCCTCTTCTTTCTTAGCTCGAGTAATCATCCGCGGTCCTCCTTTCAGTAAACTCGCCCGCGCTGGAATCTTTCCGCGCGAACTGTGAATTTTCTGCGCTCAGAGGGATAGGAAACTTCATCTTCCCGTCTCGCTCGTCTCGGCTGGCAGAAGGCAGGTCGCGCCTTCAATTAAGTGGGTCCTCAAACCCTTCACACACCTAGCTGTCTCTGACCGCAAGCGGCCCTTGATTGGGCCATTAAAACAAAACTAACAACTAATTAGTCAGCGCTCTCTTGAGTCAACTGGCTCGTGTCCATCTTCACACCGGGACCCATCGTCGAAGAGACCGTAATCCCTCGCAGATAGATTCCTTTTGAAGAGGAAGGTTTCGCCTTCAGCACAGAACCCATCAAAGCCATAAAGTTGTCTTTCAACTTAGCCTCGCCCATGGATTTCTTGCCAATCATAGCATGCACGATTCCACCTTTGTCGACTCGGTAGTCCAGCTTACCCTTCTTTTCAGAAGAAACAGCTTCGCCAACATTCATGGTGACAGTTCCAACTTTAGGGTTGGGCATCAAACCACGAGGTCCAAGGATTTTAGCAACTTTAGAAACTGTTGCCATCATATCTGGAGTCGCAATTGCTTTATCGAATTCAAGCCAACCTTCAGTAATCTTCGTAACTAAATCATCAGCGCCGACATAGTCTGCACCAGCTGCTTTTGCTTCGGCCTCTTTAGGGCCTTTTGCGAAAACAACGACCCGTACGTTTTTACCCAAACCATGAGGAAGAGCAATCGCACCACGAACCTGCTGATCACCTTGCTTAGGATCCACACCCAATCGAATCGCCGCATCTACGGACTCATCGAATTTTGCCGTGGCTGTCTTGAGCACGAGCCCCAAAGCCTCATCAATCGTGTGGCGCTTCTGGGAGTCAACTTGGCTAGCTGCTTTTTTAAATCTTTTATCTGCCATTTTTCACCACCCCTAATCAGCCAACTCAAGACCCATGCTTTTTGCCGAACCAATGACTTGAGACATTGCTGATTCGACTTTTACGCAGTTAAGGTCAGGAATTTTGGTTTCGGCGATTTTTTTAACATCAGCCATTTTTACTTTACCGACTTTTTCTTTTTGCGGCATTTTCGATCCGCTTTCGATTTTGACGGCTTTCTTCAAAAGGCTAGATACCGGAGGCGTCTTGGTGATGAATGTGAACGATCGATCCTGATAAACAGTAATGATGATCGGAATAATGGAGTCGCCAAGCGACTGCGTCCGAGCATTAAACTGCTTACAGAATTCCATAATGTTCACACCATGCTGCCCGAGCGCCGGTCCCACGGGAGGAGCTGGATTCGCTTTCCCTGCCGGAATCTGCAATTTGATCATAGCCGTGACTTTTTTAGCCATGCTTTACCCACTCTTTTGCATATGGTGATTAAGAAAATCCTAATCAGCGTTAACTTACTTGCCCCCGAAAAACTCGAAGGAAGCGACTTTAAAATCAATTAAATCTAAATAGCCTTTAGAAAACAGGCATGAGTCTCGCCCGAATCCAAAGCTCAGAAAGATCACGAATCAGGCCTTTTCGACTTGAACGAAATCCAGCTCCACCGGAGTCGGTCGACCAAAAATGGAGACAAGAACTTTCACTTTGCCCTTCTCTTCATTGATCTCTTCCACAGTACCGTTAAAACTGCTGAATGGCCCATCTACCACAGTAACGCTTTCGCCCAAAGAAAATTTAATCTTGGATTTAGGCTTTTCGGCGCCCATTGTCATTTGCTGAGTCACTCGCAAAACCTGATCTTCTGGCACTTCGGGAGGCCTTGTTTTACCGCCGACAAAGCCTGTCACTTTGGAAGAATGGCGCACCAAATGCCAACTTTCATCATTGAGACTCATATGAACGAAGATATAGCCGGGGAAAAACTTTCGAGACTTTGTCTGCTTTTGTCCTTTAACCAACTGAACAACATTTTCAGCAGGAATCAGAATATCGCCAAAGAGGCCTTCCATTTTGTTGGATCGAACTCGCTCTTCAATCGCAGACTTAGCTAAGTTTTCACAGCCTGTTTGAACGTTGACGATGTACCACTTCTTATCCATTTCAAACCCACTTCTAAAAAAAATGATCTTCGATTACTTGACCAAGAGTCCGATGACACTGGCAGAGACAAAATCAAATCCCATAACCACAACACTCGAGACAAGAACCATGATACAAACAACCACAGTCATGCCAGTTGTGTCTTTTCGAGTTGGCCAAACAACTTTAGCAATCTCGGAAACGACCTCATCGCCCCAAACGAGAACTTTCTTGTTGAATTGGAGCGCGAAAAAAACTGCAAAACCAATCGCCACAGGCATCACATGCTGAACCAAATCAGAACTTGTTGCACGAGCAACAATTGCAAAAGCTCCCGAGAAAGCCTTCAGCAACAGGTGAATTGTGAAACCAGTCAAAAATCCAGCGATTGCAAAACTGAGTGTTAGAATTTTTTTTGTTTGATCACCCATAGGCACCCCTTATTTCCAGAAATAATACTTTAAATTTGGCAGGGCCGGTTGGATTCGAACCAACAACCTAAGGATTTGGAGTCCTTCGCTCTACCGTTAGAGCTACAGCCCTACTGCTGTTTCATTTCTTAATACAACACCGAAGCCGGGAGGGTAAATGCCGAAAGGGACCCCCTTGCGAGATGTCCCTTAAAGCAACCCAGACGGGCTTCAGCTCAATTACGAAAGCAGAAATTATTCTGCGATCGCAACAACAACACCGGCACCAACAGTTCGACCACCTTCGCGGATCGCGAAGCGCAGCTCTTTTTCCATAGCGATTGGCGCGATCAACTCAACGTCGATCTCAACACGGTCACCAGGCATAACCATTTCAGTTCCAGTTTTCAAAGTTACAACACCAGTTACGTCAGTCGTTCGGAAGTAGAACTGTGGACGATAACCATTGAAGAATGGAGTGTGACGACCCCCCTCTTCTTTGGTGAGGATGTAAGCTTCAGCTTTGAATTTTTTATGAGGCTTGATCGTTCCGGGCTTGGCAAGAACTTGACCGCGCTCCACATCTTCCTTCTTAGTACCACGAAGGAGGCAACCGCAGTTGTCGCCCGCTTGGCCTTCATCAAGAAGCTTTCGGAACATTTCGATTCCAGTGATGGTTGTTTTTTGAGTGGGGCGAATACCAACGATTTCAACTTCATCATTGATCTTGATGATTCCACGCTCAATCCGACCAGTAACAACAGTTCCTCGTCCAGAGATTGAGAAAACGTCCTCTACAGGCATCAAGAAAGTCTTATCAATAGCCCGTACAGGAATTGGAATGTAACTGTCGCAAGCTTCCATCAACTTCATGATGGCTTGCTCGCCGATTTCGCTCTTGTCGCCCTCGAGGGCTTTCAAAGCAGAACCCTTAACGATAGGGATTGTGTCCCCAGGAAATTCATATTTAGAGAGCAACTCACGAACCTCAAGCTCAACAAGGTCAAGAAGTTCTTTATCTTCAACCATGTCCACTTTATTCATGAAAACAACAAGCGTCGGAACCCCAACCTGACGAGCCAAAAGAATGTGCTCTCGAGTTTGTGGCATAGGACCGTCCGCTGCAGAAACCACGAGGATGGCTCCGTCCATCTGAGCAGCTCCTGTGATCATGTTTTTTACGTAATCCGCATGGCCTGGGCAGTCAACGTGAGCGTAGTGACGTTTTTCTGATTCGTATTCAACGTGAGTCGTGGAGATCGTGATTCCGCGCTCTTTTTCTTCAGGAGACTTATCGATTTGATCGTAAGCCATAGCTTGAGCTTTACCAGCTTTTGAGAGAACCGTAGTAATCGCAGCAGTCAAAGTCGTCTTGCCATGATCGACGTGCCCGATTGTACCGATATTAACGTGGGGTTTGTTCCGGTTAAACTTCTCTTTTGACATTTCTTTCTCTCCTTCTGGTATCTTAAATTTAATTCTAAATTTAATTCTTTATTAACTTCGTTTTTGTATTCAAAATTTAAGTCGCTGCTTCTCTGCTATTGCGGCTATCCCAGTCATCACGTTCTTCATGATCATGATGTCTAACATGCCTAAAATCTCGTTCGAGCCTTAAACGTGTATCCAATCTTGTAATCCAAGATTTATTCGGGGCCAACTCCAAACGAGCCAGTCCAGAAATGCCGCATTGAGAAAGGATCACTTTCGAAGCGCGACTGGAGCCCGTGATCGGAGCCGAACCGACGACCTCACCCTTACCAAGGGTGTGCTCTACCACTGAGCTACACGGGCAAGAAATTTTGGAGCGGGTGACCGGTCTCGAACCGGCAACCCTCAGCTTGGAAGGCTGATACTCTAGCCAATTGAGCTACACCCGCCCATTATTAAATCCCTATATCTCAAACTCTTATGACTCAAAGAGAACAGTTTTTGGTACTTCAGCTTCGAAAAGGAGGCAAAACAAATTGCCAAATTCATCAAAGCCTGCCTTCCGAATGATCAATCCCGCAATTGATCAAAAGAACAATCTTAAAATGGTGGAGAGAGAAGGGTTCGAACCTTCGTAGGCGTGAGCCAGCAGATTTACAGTCTGCCCCCTTTAGCCACTCGGGCACCTCTCCATTTCAAAGACCGCACTAACTATTCTCGTTCTCACGACCAACTTTGCAGTTATCCGCTCGAAACTTTTCACTCACAAAAGTTTGAACCTCGCGGTTCAATCAAAATGGAGCTGACTATGGGACTCGAACCCGCAACCTGCTGATTACAAATCAGCTGCTCTACCAATTGAGCTAAGCCAGCCCGAAACCATAAAAAAAGAACTTTTAGATTCTTCTTAAACAGTAAAGATTCAGACACGAAGGGATGTTTCTAAGTTTAAAATCTGGGGGTGTCAAAGGTTTGGTGTTCAGCTAAGGCGGTGTTGACGAACTGTTTCTCCCATTGCGAGGGCCGTCGCCACACTGGCGTTGTAGCTTGCCGCAGCATCGACTTGAGGAATGCTAATCATCTCATCACACTCTGACTTTGTGGTGGAGCGAATGCCTTTTTCTTCGTTACCAATCACCCATAAAACTTTGGGTGGAAGATTTTTAGTGTAAATACTATCCCGAGCCGAATGGTCGAGGCCGAAAATCCAATAACCTGAATCCTTGAGGACTTTGGAAACACTCTGAAGCTGACTGATCTCCAGCAAAGGCACGACTTCCACGCCTCCGCAGGCAACCTTATGCGCCGTCGGAGTGAGGCCCGCTGCCCGATCCGGTGAATACAAAACTCCGTCGGCTTTCATCAGCCAAGCTGTACGAAGTATGGCACCCAGATTGTGCGGATCTGCAATTCCATCAAGATAAAGTAGAACTGATTTTTCCTGATTTACCAACTGATTGAGATTGAGCTCAGGTCGATCTTTCGCAAAGGCCACCGCCCCTTGATGGTGTCCATAGGGCGCCAGTTGCCCCTCAGGCTTTTGTCGAAAAAAACGATCGGGTGCAGAAAGCTGTTCGGCCCATTTCTTCAATTGAGAATTTTTACGCCAATCGTCCTTCACCCAAATCTCAATCAATGAATCAGAGTTGCGGAGAAAAAATTCATCCAAAGCATGGTCGCCGATGATCACTCGTGCATTTTTTGGCGCGGACGATTGCGCCGACTTTGGCGCCGCATGTGCTGGAGTCGAAGGCCGATTCGGAGGTCGTGCAGAAGGTCGTGCAGAAGGTCGTGCAGAAGGTCGTGCAGAAGGCCTCTTCAAAGCGCTTTCTCCCCAAGCAAAGAACAAGCGTAGTTCATCGCTGCTTGCCTTGGGCTTGCGTGCTCCACAATGGGCCGACCAACAACAATGATCGAGGCTCCATTTTCGAAGGCTTCAAAAGGTGTCACGATACGTTTTTGGTCGCTAGCATCATCGCTTTTCATGCGGATTCCAGGACAGACCTTTATTAACTTTTTCAAAGAAGGCTCTTCATGAAAGAGGGGCAATTCTTCGCCGCTGCAAACGATCCCAGTCAGACCTGCCTGAGAGGCGGCGCGGGCCAAATCCAGAACATGGTTTTCAATAGATCCTGGGTGGAAAGTAGTTGGTAGAGTCTCTTTAGAAAAGCTTGTGAGCACTGTGACCGCCAAAATCTGAAAAGGGCGTTCCTCTTTCAACGAAGCCTCAAGCTTTGCCAGTCTTTCCAAAGCTTCAGGGCCGGCAAGGCCATGGATCGTGCAAAGGGCGGCACCAGAATCAAACACAGCGCGAACGGAAGCTTCCATCACCGAAGGAATATCAAAAAATTTACAGTCGACAAATACGGGACCAAATTTTGCGATTTGCCGAATCAGGTCGGCGCCGTGACGATAAATCAATCGCGGTCCCAGCTTATAGCCTCCCGCAACTTCGGAAACTTCTTCGGCCAGAGTCAAGGCCCGCTCCACTGAGTCCACATCCAAAGCTATAAAGAGCGGATTTTTGATTCCAAGCAGCCGTATGCCCACAGCTGCACCCGTCGGTGTTCCCATTACTGAGCACCTTTCAAAAGCGTTTGAATTTCCACAAGCAGATCTTCAGGTTTCACTTTTTTCATTTCTTTGGTGCGCCGGTTGGTGACTTCGATCTCGTTGGTTTCGAAAGTTTTTTTGCCAATGGTTAAACGCACGGGAAAACCGAGTAAATCGGCGTCCTTAAATTTAAAGCCGGGTCTTTCGTCACGATCATCGATCAAATAGTCAATGCCGCTGGCTTTGAGTGCTTTTTCGATCGGTCCAACAAAGGCATCCACTTTTTCATCCCATTTTTCAAGAAGGCAGATGTGCACTTGGAAAGGGGCGATTGCAGCTGGCCAAATGATTCCATCTTTATCATGTGATTGCTCAATGCAGGCCTGAACTGTGCGCGTGACACCGATTCCATAGCAGCCCATTTCAATCGGTTGAGCCTTCCCATTACGGTCTAGAAAGCTTGCTCCCATTTTTTGTGAGTACTTAGTGCCAAGATAAAACACGTGCCCCACTTCGATGCCGCGAAAGGCCTGAAGTCGTCCATTGCTTTTTGGATCTTTGTCACCAGCTCTGGCCATTCGAAAATCACCCGCAGCTTTGATAGAAAAATCTCGCGAAAAATTCACGTTGCGCAAATGAAAGTCGTCTTCATTGGCACCGACGATGAAATTGGAAAGCCCCATAATGCCATGGTCCGCATAGACAGGAATTTTAAGACCCACAGGACCGCAGCTGCCAGGACCTGCACCGCTGGTAGCGCGGACTTCTTCATCCGTCAGCATCAAAGGCGGATTTGAAAAACCGAGAAAATTCTTGAGTTTTATCGGATTCACTTCATCAGAACCTCTTAACAAAATTGCAAATGGCTTGATGTCTTTGCCGACCCCATCGTTGCCAGCAAAGAACAGAGTCTTCACCAGTTCCCGTTCTGGCACACCCGTGCTTTGCGCCAGAGCCTGAATGGTCTTCAGACCCGGAGTTGCAAACTTTTCGAGTGGCTTCAGGTCCGAGCTTGCAGCTTTCGGAGCGGGTTCAAAATCAATAGCAGGGCAAACTTCAATATTGGCTGCAAAATCACTCGCATCAGAAACGAGGAGCGAATCTTCCCCAGCGTCCGCTAACAGCTGAAACTCGTGAGTAAGGGACCCGCCGATATTTCCGGCGTCGGCTTCTACAATTCGGTATTTGAGACCCAGTCGATCAAAAATCGCCTGATAGGCTCCGTACATAGAATGGTAAGACTTAAGTGCTCCGTCACGATCCTGATCAAAAGAATAAGCATCTTTCATGGAGAACTCGCGTCCCCGCATCAAGCCAAAGCGAGGACGAATTTCATCGCGGTACTTAGTTTGAATTTGATAAAAATTCTTAGGCAGGTCTCGATAAGACTTCAGTTCATGCCGGATGTAATCGGTCACGGCTTCTTCGTGAGTGGCACCCAAACAGAACCAATGATCATTGCGATTCTGAAATTTTAAAAGGCCAGCGCCCATCTCTTCCCAGCGATTGGTTTCTTCCCACAAGTCTCGGGGATGAACCATCGGCATTAGAATTTCGATACAAGATCTTTTGTCCAATTCGTCTCTGATGATGCCTTCAAACTTCCGAATGGCTCGAAGTGCCAGATTTGAATAGGTGTAGATTCCAGGGGCCAACTTTTTGATAAAGCCCCCGCGAACTAAAAGCTGATGGCTGACGATCTCAGCATCGTTTGGAGCTTCTTTCAAAGTGAAAATGTGGGTTTGACTCCAGCGCATGGGCACCGTCCTTTATTTTAAATTCAGCGAATTCATTCGTCTTCCGGTTAATTAACCTGGTCTTGTATTTAAGTTTCGTCTTCATCGCCCCGATGGGCATCGATTCCGTAGGAGCGTATTTTCCGGTGCAGGTAGCTACGCTCAAGTCCGATCACTTCTGCGGTTTTAGAAATATTCCCACTGTTTTCTTGAATTTTACGCACCAAAAATTCTTTTTCGAACACTGCGCGCGCATCACGAAAACTAGAAATCGTCGTGGTGTCAGCAGAAGATTCGGAAGCCATTCCTGCGAATCGCAAATCATGGACGTCAACAAATTCCCCGGGTGTGAGGATGTAAAGTCTTTCGATAAAGTTTTTAAGTTCGAGAATGTTGCCAATCCAAGGATGTTTGCACATCAACTGAAGGGCTCTTTCTGAGAAATTTTTAATTTGAAAGCCACCTTCCTTGGTCACCATTCCAGAAAAGTGGCTGATGAGCGAAGGAATGTCTTCTGGATGATCCTTCAGAGAAGGAACCTGAATGGGATAAGCACTGAGGCGGTGGAAAAGATCAGGCAATAATTTGCCTGAGTTCAGAGCTTCCTGTGTGTCTGCAGAGCTCGCCCCGATGATGCGAACGTCAAAGGGAATTTCTTCAGCACCACCGACGCGCTTAAATTTCCTATCCTTTAAAATCTGCACAATGATTTCTTGAGCCTTCAGAGGGATCTCAGTGATTTCGTCGAAATAGAGAGTCCCGCCTTCGGCGAGCTCAAACTTTCCTCGGCGCATCTTCTGACTGCCAACGAGGGCACCCGCTTCGTAGCCCAGAAGTTCTGGTCCCACGAGGTCATCTTCAAGATTTGCACAAACGACTTCAACAAAAGGCCGCCCAGCGCGTGCACTGAGATAATGAATATTTTGCGCCACAAGGCTTTTGCCGGCACCTTTTTCACCTGTGATCAAAACCCAAGTGGGCTGAGGGGCAACTCGGGCAATCGTTTGTTTGAGTTCCATCATTTTGGCGGTTTCACCGATGATAGCGATGCTGCGACGAAGGCGATTGAGGAGGGCCTCTTTTTCTTCGCGCTCCATTTGAAACTGTGCCAAATTTGTGATGGCGATTAAAATTTTGTCCATGGAAAGAGGCTTTTCGATAAAATCCCAAGCGCCGAGCTTGGTGGCTTTGACTGCAGTTTCAATGGTTCCATGACCCGAAATCATCACAAAATCCGTGGTGGGGAATTGTTTGCGGGCTGCGGTTAAGACTTCCATGCCATCCATCGTTCCAGGCATCCAAATATCTAAAAATACAACTTCGGGACGAAACTCTTTGATCGCTTGCAAACCGGACTCACCATCATGTGCCGTAAAAACAAAATGTCCTTCGTCTTTTAGACTTGCAGACATCACTTCTCTGATTGGCGCCTCATCATCAACGATCAAAATACGCATGGATTTAGTAGTTGTTTTGGGGAGCAGAGGCAGAGGGCTTTGCGGGATGCCGGTGTTAGCTGAACCAACGGGTATTGTATGGGAATTCTGAGACATGCTATGTACTCTCCGCAAAGGTTAGGGTTTCTACCTAGATTTACTCTCAGTCTGTCAGGCTTTAGATGTAACGCCTTTGCCCGCATTCTGTAAAGGCTTCCAATCCTCCGCAGTGTGAACGGCCAGCAACATCTTGGGAACTCCGGGTCTACGATCTGCCACACTGAGTCTGAGAAAGTTGAATAGGGAATCATCCACTGTGGAAATTTCCACACACTGATTGAAGGACTTATTCTTGAAACGATTTTTAATAATCAGGGAGTTCCAAGTCGACTCGACGAGGGAGATAGAAGATAAATCAATGTCGAGGAACTTGAAAATGAATATTCACATGCTGTGTTATTTATGTTGCGGAATCATTACTATCGCGTCGATCGTCTGCAGGAGCGAGCCTGTCCCAATTTCTGGGGATCAAGTCACGTTAGATTCAAAAACAAGTCGTGCCCTCAGAAAAAACAAAAACTATCTCATCACCTACCAGGCTTTTGGAGTCGGTCCCTTAAAAAATTACGGCAATGGCTTGGCATTTGGAAAGTTTCTAAGCAGCGATCTCATTCTTTTTATCGAAGGAGTCAATGGCGGCATGAATCTTTTCCTGGACGATGGCCGAGGAAAGGTCTGGTCAATTGGTGGACATGCTAAATATTTTGTTGGCAATTCTTTCTATTGGAGGGGAGGAATCGACTCTGTTTCTACGTCCTATCGCTGCAGCAATCGAGCAACCTGGTTTTCGTTCTGCGGTGATGACTTTGATGCCCAGTCTGCAGTGATTTCAATCTCGATTGGTAATCAATGGCAGTGGGAAAATTTTACGCTTGGCACTGATTGGATTGGATTCGGAACCTCATTCCCTCTGTCGTCGGCTGCCACTGGAGCTGAAGGCGGAGCAGTACCCGATCACTATGGAAAAGTGGGTAGCGCAGGTTCTCTCCTTCGATTCTATTTGGGATTTGCTTTCTAGGATTTGCTTTTTGACTTGGTTGAGAATTATTCTGCAAAGAACAATGAGGAGTTTATGGCCGGCTCGATATCCTTGGCTGAACTTGAAAAAGCGATCGCTACACTGAATGAAGCACTCGACTTTGCGAGAATCGTCCAGGCAAATGAGACTCACTTCAAAATTGCACGCGACGCTTGTATCCAGAGATTCGAATACTGCATCGAACTTGCTTGGAAAGTGGCAATGAAAAAAGTTGGATCTTCTACAAAGTTTCCGAAGCCTGCTGTTCGCGAGATGGCCCGGGGCGATCTTGTTGATTCGGCTGAAACCTGGCTTCAGTTCATCGATGCACGCAATGATTCCAGCCACTCCTACGATGAAGAAACCGCCAAGAAAGTCTTTGCGAGCATTCAGAAATTTTCCGTCCAGGCTCAAGAACTTGTAGTGCGCCTAAAGCGCCTACCATGATCTTCGGAATGACCAAAGAACAGTTTGAGATTTTGAATCAACTTGTGATCCGGCCCCTCAAAATGTATGGAGCTGAAGTGTTCGTTTTCGGTTCTAGAACTACAGAGAAATTTCACCCTCATTCGGATGTGGATCTTCTCTACCGCATGCCGGCTGGGAAAAATCTTCCGGCAGCAATACTTTCCGAGATGAAGGAGTCCATCGAGGAATCTTTGTTTCCTTTCGCTGTTGACCTTGTGGAAGAGAAGGATCTGGCAGAAGGCTACCGCACCAGCGTGCTGTCGCAAATAAAAGCTATTTGAGTCAGGCTTTAAAAGGAGTGCCTTTGCCCGCATTCTGTAAAGGCTTCCAATCCTCTGCAGTGTGAACGGGCAGCTCCATCACAATCTTTAGTCCAGTGGGATCGTTGCTCAGGGCTCGAATGAAACCATTATGGTCTTCGATGACTCGCTTAACGATGGCGAGTCCCAGCCCGGTTCCGCCTTCTTTGGTCGTGAAATAGGGTTCAAAAATTCTCGGTCTTTCAGCATTGGGTACGCCGGGACCGTTATCTGCCACCGTGAGTCTGAGAATATTCAAATCCGAATCATAAACTGTGGAAATTTCCAAACACTGATTCAAGGTTTTATTATGGTTCATTGCGGCCAAAGAGTTGTCGATCAGATTCACAAGCACGCGATTGAGTTGATTTGGATCAAAGCGAAATGATGGCAAATCTTCGGATAGCTGAAGCCTCCATTCCACTGGGCCAGTTGGCGATTCATCCAAGTTTTTGAAAACAGCGACAGCCTCTTGAATGGTTTGGTTCATTGAACCCATAACAGGTTTAGCTTGAGGCATGCGTGCAAATTGACTGAATTCATTAACCAGATTTTTAAGTTCCTCAGCTTGGCGCACAATCATGCGAGTGCACTCACCGAAAGCAGGATCCTGTATGGAATCACCAAATTTTCTTTGCAAGCGCTCTGCTGAAAGTTTGATAGGTGTCAGAGGATTTTTAATTTCATGAGCAATTCGCCGAGCCACTTCCGTCCAAGCAGCGGCCCTCTGAGCACTCACAATCGGAGTCAAATCATCGAACACCAAAACTTTTCCAAGCTCAGTGCCCTGGTCATTTTTTAAGATAGAGAGCGTGAGCAGCAGAGGGACGACTTCATTGCGAATACTGACTTGAATTTCGCGCTGAATAGATTCGATCTGATGATCCTGCATGAGCTTCAAAAGCTCTGCAAACTTACGAAAATACTCGAGGGTCAAAAGCTCACGTACGGGTCGACCGATAAAGTCACCGGGCTTGATATTTAAAAGATCGCCACCGCGTTTATTGATCGTCGTGATCTTACCCGTTTGATCCACGGAAATTACACCTGCGCTGACACTGCCCAAGACAACTTCGATGTAACGATTGTGCTCGTCGAGGTCTTGCAAAGTTCTCTGCATATTCTGATTGGCATCACGAACTTCTTTTTCAGAAGTTTCGAGGTTGCGACTCATTTGATTAAAGCTGTCCACGAGTTGATTGATTTCATCACTGCCAGATTTCACGTTCACTTGCGCATACTCGCCCGCAGCAATGCGCATTGCGGCTCTTCCTAACTGCACTAAGGGCCCCGAAAGCTGCTGAGCCAAATAAAAACCAAACCAAGTCGCGGCAAGAAGGACCACGAGAGTCATGAGCACAGTGATGATCAGGTAGATGGATTTCAGAGGATACTGCAGTGGATTCGTGTCACGAAATTCCTCATAGGCAGAGGAGATATCATTCATTTTTGAAATCAGCGAAAGCGGCACAAAGCTTGAGACCACCACCGCCCCCATGTTTGCGCCTTCTTTCACCGGCACAATGACTCTCACCAGATTGCCTTCTCCAAACTGATGAATGGTGCTGGCATCCACTTGGGCTTTGATTCCCTTTTGCAGAAACTCCAAAGACCCTCTCGGGATGAGGGGAATCACATCTTCTTCGCTGACAAGGAGTTCGCGTCCACCGAAAAGATCTGGATAATATTCCACTGCATCCAGACTATAGCGATTTCTGAGACTGCCCATGAGCCTTCGAACTTCATCGGAAGATCTTGGCTTACGAAGCTCGATGGCGATCTGATGTGCGAAATGATAATTTTTCTTTTTGGCATTAAAGTAATAAGCGTTCGTAACTTCTAGGGAACTTTTTAGGACCCCTGCCATTTTTACGCTGAACCATTTTTCAAAGCTCATATTGACGTAAAAAACTGAGGTTACGAGAAGCAAAATGGTCGGAATCGAACTGAGGGCAACAAAGGATGCTGTCAGTTTTGCCTTGAGGGTGCTGCCAAAAAATCCCCCCCTTTGTTCGACGAAGACTTTGACGAGGTTTCTAAAAATTAAAAACAGCAAGAACAAAAGCAGGATGATATTAAAATTCACCAAGCCAAAGAAAAAAATCGAATGGACAAAAGGCAAGGTCTCACTGATTGAAAAGAGGCGAATTTCGAACCAAGTAAGGAATACCACCATCGCCGCTAGAAAAAAAACTGCAAAGGTTTCGCGGCGACGTTTACGGAACTCCTTCAGTGGATCCTTAGATTCTGAGTTTTCGATCATGACCTACTTTTTTTTGCTTTCGGACTAGGAACTTTTTTGTCTAAATCTTTCTGCGGGGCCTTTGAAGTCTTTGATGACTTTGAAGTCTTAGCAGGTTTCGCGAGTTTGGTCGTTTTGATTTTCACTGGAGCCGCTCTACGAGCATTCTCAGAATCCTGAGATTCCTCGACTTCCTCAGCGTCTTCAGAATCCTCAGAATCTTCCGCGAGAATTGAATCTGTAGTGGCAATACCTTCAAGCAGGCCAATCATTTCCATCGCAACCTGCGCGGCTTCGGTGCCCTTATTTCCGTGATCGCCACCAGCACGGGCCCAGGCTTGATCCTCATTTTCCGTAGTCAAGACTCCAAAGCCGATGGGCCTACCCCAATCTAGCATCAGTTTGGTAACCCCTCGCTCCACCGAATTACAAACGGTGTCGTAATGAGAAGTGTCCCCGCGAATGACTGCACCGAGGGCGACGACTCCGGCGCAGCCTTGGCGAAAAAGCGCCTGACAGGCCAGAGGAATTTCGACGGCACCAGGAACTTGCACCAACATCACTTCGATGTCGTCATCGAAAGACTGTAAGTAATCAAGTGCTCCTTCTTCCAGTTTCTCAGTGATTTCTTCATTAAAACGAGATCGCACAACGCCGATGCGCATTGGTTTTCGGAGAGGCGTCTTAGCTGCATGTTTTCCCATAATTTTTCCTTCTTCGAAAGTTTATTCATTGAGCGGAACAGTACCAACGATTTCAAGATCATAGGCCTTTAGTCCAACGCGTTTATCCACTTTATTAGTGAGAAGCTTAATTTTTTGAACACCCAGAAGCCTTAGAATCTGGGCGCCAATTCCATAATCGCGGGAATCCATCGGAGGAGGTCCCTGCTGGCCAACAAGTCTTTCCAGCTCATGGCGAATCCCGTCGATCGTATTGAAACCTCTGAGCAGCAGCAAAAATCCGCCGCCCTGCCTTTCAATTTGGCGAATGGCTTGATGATAGAGAACCTGGTCATGCAGTAGTGTGTGATAGAGTTCTTTAGTATATGAGTCCGTATGGACTCGGACTAAAACAGGCTCGTCCAAATTCGGTTTTCCAATCTGAACAGCGATATGTTCAGAAGCATTCAGTTTATTTTGAAAAATTTTGACCTGGATATTTTCAGAAAGCGCTGCGGAATAAAGTTCTTCAACTAAAACTTCGCGATGAAGTCGGAACTCAATCAAATCAACGATGGTACCGATTTTTAAATTATGCTTACGTGCAAAATCAACCAAGTCCGGCACTCGCGCCATAGAGCCATCATCTTTCATCACTTCGCAAATCACTGCTGCAGGGTTCAGCCCCGCCAATCGAGCCAAATCCACGGATCCTTCAGTATGACCCGCACGACGAAGGACTCCACCCGCCTGAGCCCGAATCGGAAAAATATGTCCCGGCGTGATGACATCCATGGGCTTAGCTTGCGGATTGGAGGCCACGCGAATGGTGTGAGCCCGGTCCGATGCGGAAATTCCAGTGGAGACCCCGTGCGAAGCTTCAATGCTGACAGTGAAGGCCGTTTTGTTTGGCGAAAGATTCAGATCATCGCGCACCATTTGCGGCAACTGAAGTCGGTCAATTTGCTCACCTGTTAGCGACAGGCAAACCAAACCTCGAGCCTGAGAGACCATAAAATTCACAAGCTCCGGGGTTACAAAGTCTGCGGCTAAAACCAAATCGCCTTCATTTTCCCGATCTTCGTCATCGACCAGAATCACAACTTTGCCATTGCGAATGTCTTCGATCAGTTCTTCGGCAGTATTGAATTGAGGATTCTTTGACATGTCTTTTCGTCCTTAGTTTTTTGCTGGGGAGTATTGAGAGTATGATTGCATTGCAGAGTGTTTAAGATCTGGGGCATCCAAGTTGACTCGCAGAATTGAATTTTCCAGAAGGCTCTGGTGATCAGTCGCCTTGGCCTTCCAGAGCTTTGCCATCCAATCCGTTTCGAAAGTGATCGGATCACCAATTTGGAGTGCTCCAAGATTGGTTTTCTTCAGGGTCTCAGGAATAAGGCAGACCGAGATTGTGACGGCCTTCGCTCGATGCGAGCTCACGGAATTGACGGTAAGACTGACTCCATTCAAAGTCACACTCCCCTTTGTCCAAACAGCTGTGGCATCTGCCAAAGGTAATGCAAAATTCAGAACTAAGGATTCCCCCAGCACTTCACGGCTCAGCAAAGTCGCAAGTCCTTCTGCATGACCAGTCACCAAATGGCCGTGCATGCGATCGCCGAACTGGAGGGAGCGCTCAAGGTTCAGGCTTTTATTCTCAAAAATCTTGAGGCCCTCTTGACTCATCTGAAGAATCATCTGAGTTTCTGGCCCCAAGGCAAATTGCAAGGAATCTGAAGTAAAGACTTCGACAGTGAGGCAAACACCGTTCACGGCAATTGAATCGCCCCTTTTAATGTCGGTGAATTCAGGCGGACGTGAAACCTGCAAACGAAAAACATCCCCGTCCTTACGAAAGGATCGAATCGCTGCCGTGGCTTCAATGATTCCTGAAAACATCGAGGACTCCCTGGGGTTTAGATGTTCTACCTGAGGGAGTCTGGGGATGCAAGTTGGGTCTTATTTACTCGTTGCTGCACCTACAGCCTTGAAGCTATCATATTGTCACTATGGCGAATGAGCAAAAATTGGATCGTTTGATTTAAGATCTCAAGACTGAACTAAGACAGTCACTTTCTTACCTTGCGTACAGCTTCAACAAGATTTCTCAGAAACAGCTTCAAACCCGCGAAATCCAAGATCCCGAGGTCTTGGAGACATTTGAAGCATTGGTTTCCAGATTCTCACGAACGACTGATATTTTCCTGTCAAAGTACTTGCGGGCCTTGGCAGAGAAAGATGATCCCGCCTTCAGAGGTGGCCTTCGAGATTGGGTCAACTATGCTGGGAAAAAAGGATCAATTGATTCGGCGACCGATTGGATGGCTATTCGCGAGCTAAGAAGTAAAATTTCTCATGAATATGCTACCAAAGATCTCGCTCAAATTTTTGAACACGTTTTGGCAAATGTTCCAAGAGTTCTGGAAATCGGAAATCGCCTCAAATGAGAATCTCAAAATCTAGCGTGGATGCGATTCTTGACACTATTTTCACTTACGCACCCAAAGATAAGAATGTTAAGATCTACCTTTTTGGAAGCAGAACTCAAGACCACCTGAAAGGTGGAGACATCGACTTAGCTGTGGTTTGCGATGACAAGGAACTCGCACTGAACCTAAAAAGCTAGATTACCGGATTGTGTCCGAACTCAAATCTCACAAGGCTATCGGCGATCAGAAAATTGATTTGAAAATTCTCAGTCAGGAAGAACTGGGAAGTCCATTTTATGCCTTGGCCTTGGCGAAAGCCGTGCTGCTAAATCCCGGATAAAACTCATCACAGTTGCGTTTTATCCGGATAAACGTGATTTGATGCTGCTTGAAAGCCTGGACTCATTGCAAATGATAGTATCAAATGATACTATCAGACTAACTTATGAAATACCCTCCTTTTTCAATTTCGCTGAAAATTCTAAACTTGGTCGCAGAAATTCAGCAAATTCTTGGTGAAGCAAAAAGCTATTCATTTGCTAAACCTTCTGTTCAGCTAAGGAAAGAAAACAGAATTAAAACCATTCATCACAGCCTTGCAATTGAAGGCAACTCGCTGACAATAAGTCAAATGACAGCTCTGATCGCCGGCAAACGAGTCATTGGCCCCAGCAATGAAATCCAAGAAGTAAGAAATGCAGTTCAGCTTTATGATCGACTGACAAATTTTTCTTTCAAAAAGGAATCAGATTTCCTTAAAGCCCATGAATTGCTTATGGACAAACTGCTCGAAAAACCAGGTCAGTATCGTCGAAAGGCTGTGGGAATTTATAAAGCTGGACGCGTTTCAAGAATGGCACCTCCCCATCAACAAGTTCCAAAGTTGATGGCGAATCTTTTTCAGTTTCTGAAATCAGATTCGGAAACACTTGGCTTAATAAAGGCCTGTGTTTTTCACTACGAACTTGAGTTCATCCATCCTTTTGAAGACGGTAACGGCCGACTGGGTCGACTTTGGCAGCAGAGAATTTTGATGGAATTCAATTCGCTCTTTGAACATATACCGATTGAATCGCTGATTCATCAGAATCAAAGCGAGTACTATCGGGCATTGGAAAAAAGCGATGTTCAGGGCGAGTCGACACTGTTCATTGAATTTTCATTGGAAATGATTTTGAAGTCCCTCAATGAATTTGGAGCAGATAAAAATTTTCGAAAACCAACAGCTCAAGATCGACTGGCTCACGCACGCGTGAGTTTTTTGGACAAAAGCTTCTCAAGAAAGGACTACATGAAGCTGTTTGGACAAATATCATCAGCGACGGCCAGCCGAGATTTGGCGTTTGCGACAAAATCTGGTTTGATGAATATGACTGGCATAAAAGCCAGTGCTATATATCGATTCAAAACCAGCTAAGCCTGCATTGAAACTTCCGTGCTGACTACTTACTGGCAGTTCCCACCGAAGCTTTTGCAGCTGCCGTTGGTGCGACATAAAGCTTCTCTAAATAAGCGCGGGCCCCAGGATATAGCAGCGCCGAGGGATTCATAGGGTACTTCGGATCATTCTCGATCAGCTCAGCCACGGAAATGGTGTCGCCTACGCGGACCACTCGGGCATAGCCCACTGAATCTTTGCTTTCCACAGTGCCTTGCAAATACGAAGAGCAAACATTGCCGCTCCAGAGGTATTGGACATTTGTAAGACGAAGAATATCTCCAGGCATCAAGTTCACATCCGCCGTGCCGCCGCCGCTGAGATAAACGTACTTATCGCAATTTTTAAGAACCATACCATACCATGGTTCAACGGTGTTCCACTGGGTCTTCAGGTCTTCAAGGGACTTCACAAGACCATCTTCAACAACGCTGGAAAGGTTCGACTTGAAATAGGCCGAGAGGCCGGTGCCGAAAGTTCCGAAGTTGAGACCGACTCCAACTTTTAGATTATTTGAATAACTGTTTTGCGTTGTCGCAGCGAGGGCCTGATTGCGAACGATGGGCTTGAAGGCTTGCATATTGGCGGTCATCACATACCTGTCAAATTCGAACTCAAGCATTTTAATTGTTCTGAGAAGATCGAACTTAATGGCGCCACCATTATAGAGTTGAAAATTTGAGATACCGCCGGCAATCAAGCCATTCGGAACATTGATCATACAGGCTGCTTTTTGCGACATGACTGCTTTAGTGGAAACACCTTTGATTTTGACGTTCACGACGCTTTCAAGAGCTTCTGGCTCTTCACACTGAAGAAAGCTGCTGGCCAGATCCTGATCGAGGCCCGAGGGGTCGTAGACTTTTGCCGGATCTATTGTCGCTTGAGTGAAGGCCTGAGTTTTTTTAAGGACCGTCCACATCTGCGCGTTCGCTGCATATTGAAAGTCGAAGGAGCCTTGGCCCGTCTGAAGTGGAATAGACGGGGCTGTGACTTTTCCCAGCTGCACTCGCCGGCGCAGTTCCCGCTGCTTGGGTTCCTCTTGGCAAGTGGTGGCGGACATGAGGAGGGTTGCTGCGAGGGCGAGAGGAACTGCAACCAGCCATGAAGAGTGTGATGACTTTGAGACCAAGCTGTCAGCAGTTTTTTTCACAATTGCCATTTGGGTCCTCCCAGTAAATAAAATTTGCTTCGAATGATCCTTATCAAAAGAATAGCTAGCTTAAGCACCTAAGCAAAATCAGGATCTAGGTCTTGAAAATCCTTAGTCATAAATGAAATTGCAAGATTTCGACTATCTTCAATGTTCCGATTCCATTCGAGTTATTCAAATTCAAAAGTTTTTGATAAAAAAAAATTTTTTAAGAAGGCTCTAGATATCTCCATAAAAACTGAGATTGAACCCGACAAAACGTAATTTTCTCTGGTTGATACATTTTAGTCTTGACTGCGACAGAGATCTTGCCAGCGATTTTGTCATCGTTCTGTTTTGAAACATGGCACTCAATAACTTCTAGATAGCAGACTAATATGATATCATAGAGGATATGTTTCGAGCGTTGCTGATAGGTTTGACTAATGTAATTAAATTCGCTGTGCTTGCGACTATTTTGTTCGCAGGACCATCTGCCCATTCAAACTCGATAACCGACCCTAATCTTGCAGATTTCTTTAAAATGCCCGCAATTGAACTCGCAACCAAAAAACTAGAGGCAATAAATTCAAAAAAAGCTGCAACGGATTTCTTGGCAGCACATAAAGTAAGTCTCCCGTCTCGTTTTCAAAAAAAACTGAAGCTCGAAAAAGTCGAATCAATAAGTTTGAAAAGATACTCAGAATCAAAGTTTAGCGTCAAGGTTTCATCAAAAGTCTACCTACAGTTTGAAGTTAAGTCAGTAGCAGCAGAATCCCCTGAGATGGTAACTGTGGTAATGCGCCTTCAAAGAACCCAAAAAGAAGTGATTCTCCAGTACAATGTAAAGCGTGATTCGAACGAAATTTTAAACGATGACCTAATCCAGGCAGTAAAAGCTGAACTTTCGGCCAGTAAGGTTTCCTTTTACAACCTCCTGCTTCCGTCTGCGCAAGCTGGAGTGTGGGATTTGACAAAATCAGTAGGCAGCTATGTCTACAGTGGAGCGCTTGGTCTCGCTTCGGTTGGAGTGGGTGTAGCTGCAAATTTTCACCCGGGAATAAAAAAAGTTTTAAACGTTGCCGAGTTGATCTGCAATGGCCTGTCTGCAGCTGAAGAGATTCTGCTTGATCCACAAGATCAAAACAAAAAATCATGCCTGACTAAGTCGCTAAATCAGAAGTTTAATAGATCAAGTTCTGAGGAAGGCGCTCATGCCCTCCTGTCCACATCTGGAAATTCAAAGGAGGGTAGAGCCCTCTTCACTGGTTTAATGGATAAACTTGGTCTTGGTAAATATTTTAAAGATTCAGATTCGGAGCAAAATCAGGTGTCTCCTATACAACAAAAGTTTGCCAATCAAATAAGTCGGATGACCGGACTTCCTCCCTGGGCTTCAAAATTCATCGCCGATCGAGTTTGGCGATGGGGGGTAGGCGCTGGCAGGGAAGTAGCCGTTAGTGCTGGAAAAAAAATTGCGACCGATTCATTCGGAGGAAAATTGAATGCAGATCATTGGGCAGCGAAAACACTCAAAGGAACTCTTGACTACGTTTGTCCAGGCATAATAGCTGCCGGTCAGTTTTCAACAGTAAACGTTAGGGCTGGCTGGTCTGCACTCAAGTGCGGCGTCACAAAAGAAGGTCAGACTGCGATGAATGGAATCGACTCAGCATTTGCAAGCGCATCAACAAAGGTGGCGGTGTACTTTGGAACTGGAAAAAAAGAAAAAGAAGTCCAACTTGCTGACGTTACCAGTCGGTAGCTTTCGAATACTGACCATCAATAACTCACTCTTCAAGTTTCACACAAGCGGCAACGACGATTCGATAATAACCGACTCATAATGATGTGACATCAACACATCACATTTACCTGCTCTCAATTGATTTTCTAAAAGAATACCGATACAAAAAATTCGCCGTTGACCAAGAGTACTTCGTTGTGTCTTTTTGACTTCATTGAAGGCTGCGCGACTTTCATCTCCGTCTTATGATTTGTTGAAACTCAGAGACTGCCAATGCCAGAGCCTGTTTCGAAGCATCAAGAAATTAAAGAAGATTCGAAACAAAGGCAGAAAACACAACTTCTTGGGAAAAATCAGATTTTCTCAATCACCTTCATAACATCCACAGTCTGGCCAGCAACGACCCGACCAGCGATGATCTCCTTAGACAGAGGGTTCAGCAGCTCAGTCTGAATCACCCTCTTCAAAGGCCTTGCTCCATACATCGGATCAAAGCCTTTATCAGCCAAATACTTCACGGCCTCGTCGGTCACCGTGAGGGAAATCTTTTTTGCTTTCAGGCGCTCTTCGACGATCTTCAGCTGCACGCGAACGATTCCAGCAATCTGGTCTTTCGCCAATGAATGATAGGTTACGATTTCATCAATACGATTCAAAAACTCAGGACGAAAGCGTTCACGAAGGGCGGCCTGCACCGCTTTTTGCTTTTCGGCATCGGAAAGCGAAGGGTCGACCAAAGCCGGAGCACCCGCATTCGATGTCATAATCACGACCGTGTTTTTAAAATCCACCGTGCGACCTTGGCCGTCTGTTAAACGTCCGTCATCCATCACTTGCAGCAAAATATTGAATACATCGGGATGAGCTTTTTCCACTTCATCCAGCAGCACCACGCTGTAGGGTTTTCGGCGAACGGCTTCCGTCAATTGACCGCCTTCTTCATAACCCACATAGCCCGGAGGGGCCCCCACCAAGCGCGACACCGCGTGTTTTTCCATGTATTCGCTCATGTCGATGCGAACAATGGCCTGTTCATCATCAAAAAGAAATTCGGCCAAAGCTTTCACTGTCTCGGTTTTTCCCACTCCTGTGGGACCTAAAAACATAAAGGTACCAATGGGCCGATTGGGGTCACCGATTTCAGCACGACTGCGGCGGATGGCGTCTGCCACGATTTGTAAAGCGTGAGGTTGACCAACGACACGTTCGGAAAGTTTTTCTTCCATTTGCAATAACTTGATGGATTCACTTTCCAGCATTTTTTGCACAGGCACGCCCGTCCATTTTGCGACGATTTCGGCAATGTCTTCAGCGCTGACTTCTTCTTTCAGCATTTTCTTCAAATGACTCGAACCCGCACCGCCGGCTGCGCTTCCGGCCGCGGCCGCCGATCGACTTTTGTCTTCCAAAAACTTCAAACGTTTTACAAGATCTGGAAGTCGTCCGTATTTCAACTCGGCAGCTTTACCAAGATCTCCGGACCTTTCGGCTTTTTCGACTTCCAATCGCGTGCCTTCGATGCCTTCTTTCAATGTTTTGATTTCGTCGATTCCGCCGCGTTCAAATTCCCACTGCTCTCGCAGCTGTTGATTTTTTTCGGTGAGTGATTTGATTTCTGATTCAAGGACGCCCAAACGATCTTTGGAAGCTTCGTCTTTTTCTTTCTTCAGAGCTTCTTTTTCAATCCGAAGCTGCATCAGCTGGCGTTCAATTTGATCGATCTCTTCAGGTACAGATTTAGTTTCAATAGATAATTTGGAGGCGGCCTCATCAATAAGATCAATGGCCTTATCTGGTAAAAACCTTGAAGTGATATAGCGGTGGGATAGTTTGGCTGCGGCCACAATGGCCGAATCCATAATTCGAACTCCATGATGGACTTCGTACTTTTCCTTTAGGCCCCTTAAAATTGTAATGGTGTCTTCAACTGAAGGTTCGTCGACCAGAACGGTTTGGAATCGGCGCTCCAGCGCGGCATCTTTTTCGATGTATTTGCGGTATTCATCCAAAGTGGTGGCACCGATGCAGCGAAGCTCACCGCGGGCCAATGCAGGTTTGAGCAATTGCCCGGCATCCATTGCGCCTTCGCTTTTGCCGGCTCCTACGAGGGTGTGAAGCTCGTCAATGAAAAGAATAATTTGACCTTCACTGCTGCTGACCTCTTTGATCACCGCTTTCAAACGATCTTCGAATTCACCACGGTATTTGGCTCCAGCGACTAATGAACCCATATCTAAAGACATCAATTTTTTGCCAATGAGGTTTTCAGGAACGTCCTGCTTCACAATTCTTAGCGCCATCCCTTCAGCGATGGCGGTTTTGCCGACGCCTGGTTCGCCGATGAGGACTGGATTGTTTTTCGTTCGGCGAGACAGGACTTGAATCACGCGCCGAATTTCCTCATCGCGCCCGATGACAGGATCCAGTTTTCCTTCTGCAGCTAAAGCCGTCAGATCGCGAGCATATTTTGTGAGGACTTCATATTTGTTTTCTGGATCATCATCCGTGACTTTCTGTGTGCCCCGCATTGTTTGTAGAGCTTTTACGAGCTCCTCACGCTTGAGACTTATTTTCTTAAAGAAGGCAGAAAGATCGGCATCGCCCATATCAAAGGCGGAAAGCAGAAAATGTTCCGTTGAAACAAAAGAATCACCCATTTGTTTGGCGACTTCTTCGGAGCGATCAAAAAGGCGAACCAATCTTTGCGAAGGATGCACTTTCACCTGAGAGCCCGAAACTTTCGGAAGTTTCGAAAGGCGTTCTTCGAGTTCTTTTAGGAATAATTTACTTCCAGAAAGGACTTGCCGCGAAGAATCCTGTGTGCCGATTGCTCGATCAACGAGCCTCGGAACAATACCTTCGGACTGTAACACCAGAGCCAGCAAAACATGCTCGGGCTCGACCGAGGGATTGCCCCTTTTTTCTGCCATTTGAGCAGCACTTTGCATCGCTTCCTGACTTTTACGGGTCATTTTGTCCATCTCAGATGCCATTGGTAATACCTCCGCTTGAGTCTTGTTCCTTATGATAGCTTGGGAATTAATAGGAAGCTGTCAATGTTTGAAAGTCAAATCTACAGAGTCAGCTGAATCTTCGCAGTTCTTGGCTCTGCTCTCCGGCTCTATAAGATGATAACCTTCGAGTTATCATCTTACAGAGCCGACTTCAAAGCAGCTTAAGTCACTTAATAGCCTGGCTTTGAAGAGTGGCTCGATACAGCCCCCTTGTGTAATCATGATCAGAAATAATTTGAATTCTGGGTCACGACGTAAGACAGTGCCGCAGCACTTGATAGAACCAGTGCTGGAGCACTGGCCAAACTGGCTAAACCAAATTTGAGATTGGAGTCCATTTATGATCGAAAAGAAACGAATCGCCGCCCTTGTTAAACAGGCGACCGCCGAAGGTATCGAGGGAGACTTGGGTGCCGTTCTAGAAAAAGCAATCACCGTGGGTGACCTGATGGAGGTCCTGAAAACTTTCGATCCAGGCACGCCAGTGGAAGTGGAAATTCCTGTCGAGATCGACGATAGCGAAGACATGATCAGCGAAGTGGGTTTTGTTATCGATTTCTTCAAATCATCTGCAGATGACAAAGCTACGGAAGTTCTCACTCTCAGAGCCTGCAAACCGGATTTGCTAGAAGCTTTTTTAGATTGGGAACAAAGCCAGGAGGCCGAAGACGAATCTCAGCACTAGAAGATATTGACTGATCTAAACTGTCAGTTTATATTGGTCAAGTATGTGGATTAAAAGGGATTTACAGGACCATCTGGAAGAAACAACCGAAAAGAGCGCTTTGCCGGTACAAATTCTTGTCGGCCCAAGGCAAGGCGGAAAGAGCGCACTCTTCCATCAACTGAACCAGAAAAACTTCCGGGAAGTTAGTCTCGATGACTTGCAGTCACGGCAGCTGGCGGAAAAAGATCCTGCTCTTTTTTTGGAGCAAAACCCACCTCCTCTTTTTGTCGACGAAGCAGCCTATGCACCAAATCTGTTTCCTCAAATCAAACTTGTCATCGATCAAGCAAGGCGAGCTAAGAAAGCAAACTCAACGCTGTTTCGTCTCACGGCTTCAAACCAAATACTTTTCGATAAACGCGTCAAAGAAAGTCTCGCGGGAAGAGCCAGTTATTTTCGACTTCATCCCTTTTCATTGAACGAACTTCAAAGAGCAAAATTTGACTTCAAGATTCAAGAGTTTCTGTTCAAAGGTGGCTGGCCTGAGCTTTATGTTAATTCCGAAATCGATTTCGTTTCATTTCTGAATGACTACATTCAAACTTATGTCGAAAAAGATGTAGCCATGGTCGCGGGAATTGAAAAGCTGGGTGCCTTTCAAACTGTGCTTGGTCTTTTAGCCGCTCGTACAGGTCAAATTATGAATTTTGATAGTATCTCGAGAGATGCGGGCGTCACTGCGCCAGCGATTAAAGACTGGATTCTTATACTCGAACGTGCCAGCATTTGTGGCCTACTCAGGCCCTATGCTAGTAATCTCAATAAAAGACTCATTCGAGCACCTAAGTTTTACTTTCTCGATACAGGATTAGCTTGCAGGCTGCAGGGACATCAAAATCAAGAGCCCATGATGAAAAGTCCACAAGTAGGTCCCCTGTTCGAAACTCTGGTCCTCAGTGAGATTATCAAAACCAGGGACCATCATCGCAAGACCTGGCAACTTTTTTACTGGAGAACTAAAGACATGGAAGAGTACGACTTCATTATCTCCAATGGTCAAAAACAAGTCATTCTTGATGCTCAGCTATCTATTCAGTCAGCAAAGCCCATACACATTTCAAAGTCACTTCGGCGAGACTTTCCGAGTTCACAACTAAGTCTTGGTGTGGTCACCTTTGGAGGAAGTTTCACCAAAATTTCCACTGACTGTTGGCAAATACCGGTGACAGGACTGGCAACTTTTTTACTCAGCGAGCTCAGTTGAATAATTTTTTAAAGTCTTCTGGCAACTGTGCCTCAAACTTTTGTGATCCTATTTGCAAAGAATAACAGTGCAGATACATTCGATCCAACCCGTAATATTTTCGAAGTTTGGCGTTGTATTTGGGATTACCATAGCGTGGATCGCCCGCCAAAGCATGTCGTGCAAGCAAACAGTGCTTGCGAATTTGGTGCTGACGACCTGTGATCAGATCAAATTCACAAAGACTAAAATAGGGATTCCGGCGTAGGACTTGGTAATGAGTCTCACAGGGAACTTGATCCTCTAGGTTACCAGAAGGATTGTCACGACCCTCGGCTTTGTCAGTTAACGGACTCATCCAAATTCCCCGATCTTCCTTAACCGAACCGCAAACCACACCGAAATAAATTTTTTGAACACCAGAACGAGATTGAAATTGTGGTGCCTGATTGACATTCGTTTTCGCCTGAAATGCCTCCGCATACTCGCTAGCCGCTTCAGAGCTCAATGCCAAAAGCTGGACACCACTGGTTTCCTTGTCGAGTCGGTGCACTGGATAAACATCTTGCTTTAAGCCTTGGCTCAGAATTGACACCAAATCCTTCCCAGCATCATTGTGCACAGAAAGTCCAGTTGGTTTATCGACGACCACAAGTTCAGAGCTTTGGAATATAATAGAGAAAGGAAAATCTGCAGCCATTTCAGAAGACCAGTACTTGATTTGAGCATCGGAGTACAGCGCCATTCCGAATGAGATTGCTTCGATCTGAGTTCTTAGGTATCGAAACTCAATATGTCCGTGCAGTACCCCACTCCCAAAAGAGCTCGCCCATCCATTCGCAGAGATCGAATTGATGCTCGGGACTACAATAAATATCCAGGTGCTTTTTCCTGCGAAGATTGCTCGCATTTTGCCATACAGGCAGCTCGCTGCACGATTGGCTACAACTCAGCTCCGCACCGGCAAGAAGCGCAGAGGAAGAGTTACGACAGCACAGGTCTGATCGCATTTTGTCGCTTCCTTGAGACAGATTAATTTTTTAGATCTTGATCCTGCTTGGCCCCCCAAAAATCTGACAATTCAAGACTCTGGTCGCAAGACTTTGCTCGAGAGACCGTCAATTTATCCTCCTCAAGATCAGCACTAGGACCGGATTTCCGGACCTTCAATCAGTCTTGCAAGACTGGCAAAGAGTCTAATTCCACACAAAAAAATTAAATTCAGGTCTACAGTCGTGTCAACTTTTCGACTCGCCTGCACGAAGAGTGAGTTGTCACGCACATCTCACTTGCGAGGCAACAATAGGGATGAAGGATTCATCCGGGAAAGCTGGTCCCTTTCCCAAAAACTTTCTGAAAGGAGGACTCACGGACGAAAAAAACCAATGAAGGAACCTAGTGAATAGGTGAAGTCGGACTTGGCCGCCGATTTCAAAACGAAGGCTCGGATGCCGCTCTCAATGATGAGAGGTCAACACAACACGGAGGTAATTTTTATGCAGAACAAATTTTAGAAACTTTAACAAATTTTTTTGGAGGAATAGAAAATGGGAATGAGAGTCACAACAAACATGGCAGCCATCAATGCACAACGGAACTTGGTCGGCAGCCAGAGAACACTCAACAAGAGCATGGCACAATTGTCTTCGGGATCACGAATCAATATTGCGGCTGACGACGCTGCAGGATTGGCGATCTCTGAAAAGTTGAAAGCCGGCATTCGGTCTGCAAGGCAGGCTAACAGAAACTCGAACGATGGTATCTCCATGGTTCAAACCGCAGAAGGCGGATTGGGCGAAATCAGTAACATCGTCACTCGTCTCCGCGAATTGGGAATTCAAGCTGCTTCGGACACTGTAGGAGCAACAGAGCGCGGCTTTCTTGATAAAGAGGTCCAGCAACTGAAAGCAGAAGTTCAACGTATTTCCACATCCACAAAGTGGGGAACCAGTGCCTTGCTGGATGGATCGACTCCTGCTTTTGATTTCCAAGTCGGCATTTACAATAACGCTGAAGAAGATCGTATCACGTTCAATTCTTCTCAGAACAATGCTCAATTGGATTCACTCGGCCTAACTTCACTTGATTATACTAGTAAGGAAGGTGCTCAAGAAGCTCTTTCACTTCTGGACACAGCTCAAAACTCTGTGAACGGAATGCGAGCAGATCTTGGAGCCCTCCAAAACCGACTGACTTCAACAGTCGACAACTTGGGAGTCTTGGAAGAGAACATGTCCGCAGCAAATTCACGAATCCGTGACACTGATGTGGCAATGGCTTCTTCTGAACTGACTCGAAACAACATCCTGCTGCAAGCAGGTACGGCCACTTTGGCACAAGCGAATCAAGTCAATCAGCTTGCATTGAAACTGATTGGATAATGACCCTCAGAAAACCCCAATTTTCGAAACCCGAGGGCAACCTCGGGTTTCACTTTTTTGTAGAAGTTGTTGGAGTCTGAACGGATAGCTTTTGCACATCCGACTTCTTAAGCTTCAAAAGTGCCACTCAAGTTTCCTTTTTCGACTAATTAATAGTCAATAATTTCAATACTTTAGCCTTGCTAGCCCAGTCCAGCTGGATTATTCTAATCAGGTAGCGATTCACCTGTTGGGAGGCTCTTATGCTAGGCAAAATCAATCCTCGGAAAATGACTGCTCTATTACTGAGTTTGTCAGCGATGACCTTGATGAGTTGTCAGGCTGGTTATGAATCAAAGCCCGTGGGCCCCCAACTTTCCGATGAACTTGGCAAAGTTCCCCCTGATGACAACGGAGGCCAAGGCGGAAATCCCCCCGCAAGCGGTGGGACCTGGGGCGATGTTGAAAATGGTATGGATGGCTCGGTCGAGGGTGGATCTTATGATGGCAAAGTCACCGTGCAAGTGGACCAGCCCAATCAGGCGCTGACTTTTCGCCTTCCCATTTCAACAAGCCTGATGCTGCCCCTTTTTAACGAGACCCCCATCACCAGTCTTCCTGGTGCGACGGTTTCCCATCAGATGACCCAGGAAGGTGAGCGGGCCTTTTTGGTTAAAATACCTTTCCAATATATAGTTAAAAAGGGGAACTTGGCTCCTTACAATCTTTTACCAAATGGCGACCCCCTACCCTTCATGCCCTCGGTTGAAACTCAAGGCTTTGCGATCAGTCTTCCGCAAAATCCTAAATATCGATTGCATCTTTATTTCGCACCGAATGCAGCCGCGGTCTATGTCGAGCTACCCGAAGTCCAAGAGATCCCTTTTCTTCCGACCTATATGGGCTTCCCTGTTAAGAATGAGCAAAAGACCCAGATGGTGGGATGGTTGGCCTTTTATGCCCGCACAGGAACTAAGCTGGCCGGGGTCTATGTGGCCTCGCGAATTCCTGATAAAATTGCCATCCTGATCGATGAGCTGATTAGATATTAAGTAGACCGAATCCAGCGTCTAGAAATTTTTCTGTCCAGACGCTGACAATAATTCTCTTGAGTGCCCTAGAAATTGGACTTAGCTTAGTCATCAGTTTGATCATCATTGATGGATCTGTTCATTCTTTGGAGGGACGCTCATATGGCAAAGAAAAAAGCAAAAAAAGCAGCGAAACCGGCAAAAAAAGCCGCAGCGAAAGCTAAAGCTAAACCAGTCAAAGCGACAGCGAAGAAGGCGACGGCCAAAGCTGTGAAAAAAGCTCCAAAGAAAGTGGCTGCTAAGAAGCCTGTAGTGAAAACTGCAATGAAGGCAACCAAAAAAGCAGCTCCGAAAGCGGAGAAAAAAGTCACAACGAAAGTGGCTTCAGCTCCGAAGGCCGCAAAAGCAGCGAAACCTGGGAAAGAAAAAGTTGCGAAGTCCTCTCTCAAAGAAGAGCGAGCTTCCAAACAACCTCTTACGGATCTTTCTGAGTTCGATGATGTCGAAAGCATGGATGACATGGAGGCTGAAGAAGGCTTGGCTGATGACGAAGCTGAGGCCGGCGCCGAAGAAGAAGGCGAAGAGGGCGAAAAGTGGGAAGAGTCCGAGACTGAGGAGCCTATCGAAACTCTCGATGACGATGAAGACTCTGATGATGAAGAAGAATTTGATGACGGAGACGAAGGCTACTTCTAGACCAGAGACGAAGGCTACTTCTAGACCAGAGACGAAGGCTACTTCTAGACTTCGCTGATCAAGTCTTTCAAAATTAAAAAAGCCTCAGATTTTAGTCTGAGGCTTTTTTGTTTTCAAAGCTGAAACGAACTCATCCGTTTCTAAGCATCCTTTGTGCGAACATGAACCGCGAACTTTTCAAACTCACCGTATTCGTGAAGTTTATTATAAAGTGTCTTGATCGTGATACCAAGAGCCTGAGCTGTCTGAGTCTTGTTGCCATCAAAGTGCTTGAGGGCTTTCAAGATCCAACGTCGCTCCAGCTCGCCCAATGTGATTGTTGGGTCGTAGGCGCTGGTTTCATCTTGTTCTTTTTGAACGCGCACGTTTTCTGGAAGATCATTCATCATGATCGTGTGACCTTCCGTCAAAATCTGCAATCGCTCACAAACATTCTGAAGTTCCCGAATATTCCCTGGCCAGTCGTACTTCATCATTGTTTGAAGTGCATCAGCATCCATTTCCCGTCCTCGATTGAGGAAAGAATTGGGACCAAAAGTTAAAAAGTGCTGAATCAAAACAGGGATGTCTTCTTTGCGACGGCGCAAAGGAGGAACCTGAAGCACGATCGTGTTGATTCGGTAGTAAAGATCTTCACGGAAGTTTCCAACCTGAACTTCTTTTTCCAAATCACGATTGGTTGCACAGATGACTCGGACATCAACCTTTACGGGCTCTTTACCACCGACGCGATAAATTTCGCCCTCTTGCAGAAATCGCAAAAGCTTAGCTTGAATCGCTGGAGCCATTTCACCGATTTCATCGAGGAACAAAGTTCCACCATTAGCGGCTTCAGCAAGACCGATCTTCTTCTGATAAGCGCCAGTGAAGGATCCCTTTTCATGACCGAAAAGTTCGCTCTCAAGAAGGGCTTCTCGCAAAGCTCCACAGTTAATGGCTACGAAAGGTTTTCCACGGCAATGACTGCGATCATGCACTGCCCGGGCAATCAGTTCTTTACCCGTTCCAGATTCACCGAGAACTAGGATGTTCGCGGTTGAAGGAGCCACTCGATCAACAATCTTAATCAGCTGGGTCATGCTGTCCGATTGATAGACCATTGTGCGGGTACTTTCAGAGATTTTCTGGCTGGGGGTCTGCCACATCACAGGTTTTACTTTCTGCGAAGTGGGAAGTATGGGGGCGCCAACGGCGTTGACATTATCTGACATGGGGTCTCCTCTTGCGGGTTAATGCAGCTCGTTAAGTTATCGACTCACTCTCCACCCGCACCCGGACCCCATACTTTTGCCAGGTAGAGACTTCATCTAACGCATCGCAATGTAATTGAACCCTTACTATTTTGCAAGGCATAATTTTCAGATGGAATCTATTCAAAAGGCTCAGCTCAAAGACTCTCCCAAGGATACAAAGCTGGCAGACCTGGTATGTATGTATATGAAGTATATAGAAAATATCAAAACTGCATCCCTTCACACCTTGCGGGCTTACCGCCATGAGCTGGCATTACTTGAAGCTGAGCACGAGAAGCTTTACGGTAAAATTTTCCCAGAAATCACAGAAGAACGAGAAGATAGCCTGATGAGCGCCCTGCGTGCAGTTCAGGCAAAAAGTGCTGAGCTCTCGCCTCGGTCTAAACAGAGGCGCATGGCCTGCTATAAGTCCTTCTTCAGGTATCTCCATGAAAACAGGCTCATCGAGCGCCCGCTTGGCCTGCAAGTGATCTCACCAAGTTTGCCAAAATCCCTGCCTCGCTTTTTGTCGGTCGACGAATGCCTCAGTGTTCTTAAGCACCTGAGTTCCACAGAGGGGGATCAAAAGACTCTTCTCCTCTTTCTTTTGCTTTATGGCGGCGGACTGCGGGTCAGTGAGGCCAGTGAATTGCGCTGGTCACAGGTCAGCTTGGAATCCAAAAGTCTTCGGATTTTGGGAAAAGGAAAAAAGGAAAGATTGGCAAGTGCTCCAGAACTTGTTTTCCAGCTACTTCGCAAAATGAAATCAAAGACTGAGTTCGTCTGGGGAGACAAAGCCCTTGATACCCGGACGGCCTATGAGTGGATTCGAAGTGCCGGCGCACAAGCCGGGTTGATGAGGCCGATTCATCCTCACCTGTTGAGACACAGTTTTGCCACTCATTTGCTGACTAGCGGAGCCTCCCTGAGAGTCATTCAATCTTTGCTAGGCCACACATCCTTAACAGCCACTGAGAAATACACTCATGTCTCTATTGATGAATTAGCAAGAACTTTGGAAAGAGTCAGCATTCTCAAACCGAAACGGTCCACCTGACAAGAATTTTAACATTCCCAGCTGAATTCAATTCCAAATGTTTGGTCGTCTCGAAATAAATCGAAAATAGTTGCCATTTTGAGGTCAAGTTCAATCCCTAAGCCACCGATAAGTTCACAGAGACACCGCAATGATAAATAGTGTGAATTGAGCGATGAGTGGAGAGAACAGATGAGAAAATTCTATGAAACATTTCTGATTGGCCTCTGCATTTTAGTTTTCCCGGGAACTTCCCTCGCGCAAGACGCTAGCGGAGTTTTTATGATCGTTAAAGGCGATATCAAGGTGGCTTCAAAGGCAAATCCTGCAGGGGAACCCGCCAAAGTCGGTCGCAAAGTTTTTGAAGGCGATGCCATCATGTCCGGTTCCGACTCAAGGGCCAAGATCGTCATGAAAGACAAGAACGTTTTGAATGTTTTGCCGGATTCGAAAATCGTGATTGAAAAATATCAAAGCGATGCCAACGGTAAAGGCGATAAAAATGTCGAGCTCAAAGTTGAGTTTGGTAAAGTGCGTGCGTCTGTGGAGCAAAAGTATGATGGCGAGAAAAGTAAGTTCAATATCAAAACACCTTCAGCTGTAGCCGGTGTGCGAGGAACAGACTTCATTGCAGGCTATAACCAAGGCACGAAAGAATCTTCTGTTGTTACCTTCGCAGGTACAGTCGCCGTCGGTCTACCCGGACCCAATGGTGAAATTCTACAGCCAGTCTATGTACAAAAAGGTGAGTCCACTACAGCGAGCCAAGGCGAAAGACCAGAACCGCCCAAGCCGATTCCAGCTGAAGATCTGAAGCAGATGAATCAAGAATCAGCAGCCGAAACTGCACCCCAGAAACAAGACACTTCCACAGCAAAAAATGATGATGTGAAGGAAGAGAAAAAAGAAGAAAAGAAGGACGATAAGAAGGAAGAAAAAGAAGAAGTTAAACAGGCCAAAGAGGACGTAAAAGAAGAAACGAAGGAAGAGCCAAAGGAAGAGAAAAAAGAGGCCAAAAAAGAGGAGCCTAAAAAAGAAGAAGCAAAAAAAGAAGAACCTAAACAAGAAGCTGCAAAACGGGAGGAGCCAAAAGCTAAGGAACCCGCACCTCGAGAGCCAGCTTCCGCACCTTCGGCCAGCAATATGATTCGACCTGAGGATCTGCCTGCGACTTCAGGCAACTTACCCCCGCCCCTTCCAACGATTGGAACTGGCCCAATTCCAGGCTCTAGAACGCCAGCGAACGCAGTTCCCAACCTTACAAATGACCAGGTGAACGGTGTGATCAATCAGATCAATACAAATTCACGAGTCAATATCATCATCAAGGCACCGGGCCAATAAGTAGTGTTTCACATCTAAAGAAGCGTCCCCTATACTCTTGTGAGGGCATGCACCATCCAAAAAGTGGTGCATTTTCATCAACGAGTTGCTTCAAGGAGACGCCTGGTGTGCAAATTTTTTCTCTGGTTATATGTCTCATTTGTCTCGATCTTCACGGGCTCAATCTTAAATGTCTCGATAGTCACTGGCTCGATTTTATCCATGTCGATTTTTATTCCAGTGCAAACTTTTGCCCAATCCGTTGAGCCCGAGCAAATACGACTGGACACAAGCAAGCCGCTGAAACTGGAATACTATTCACCTTCATTCAATAAGAAGGATGGGATCGAAGACAGTGCCTTTTTGTTGGTGCGCGACAGTGCCACTAAAAAAAGTGCTAAAGTTGAAATGCGGGAAACAGGTCCAAATACAGGCCAATTCGCTGGCCAATTCATTATTCGCTTCGGTTCGGATGACTCTGCTGCGGCACCCGAGGTTTACCTTGTGCCTGCGAAGATGTCAGAAGACTTAAAGTCCTTGGAAAGGCTGATCGCCGATGGCGTACTACTGAACAAACCTTATTTTTTCAGACCGGACAAACAGCAGCAAGTGGTCACTCTCTTTGAAACAAAAGAACAGGCCCTCAAAGCTATGGATCTGCATGTGAATGCAGCCGCTTATGTGGAAGCAGCCTCAAAGGCTGCTGTTGAAGCTCAACAAAAAGCTGAAGAAGCACGAAAGTTAGGCCAGGAAGCACAGAGAATAGCAGAAGCTGCTGCTGAAAAAGCTCGCCTTGAAAAGTTAGCGATGGACCAAGCGGCAGAACGAGCTCGAATCGAAGAGGCAGAAAAGCGAAAAAAAGAAGAACTCATTCGGCAGGCTGCGCTCATGACTGCGGCAGAGCAAGCAAAACGAAAACAAGAGGCAGCCAGCTTGGCAAAGCAGGCACTGGCTCATTACAACAAACAGCAATACGCCGAAGCTGAGCAAAAATTTGAAAAATCCATAGAGCTGGATCCTGAGAATCAAAAATTTAGTTATCAGCTGGGTGTTTCCCAGTATCGAATGGAGCATTACAACCGAGCGGTTGTTTCTTTAGAAACGGCTTCAGGTCCAGATGTGAACGCTTTTGAACGCGATTACTTCTTGGGTCTTGCATATGTGAAACTCAAAGAACCTAAACAGGCGCGTCCCAAGTTTGCTGCGGCAAAAGCTTCTGAAGATAAAACCGTTAGCGCCTCGGCCGCTTTCTACATGGGTGTCATCGATTATCAAGCCGAGGCTTTTGATTCTGCTAAAGCGGAATTCGAATTTGTCCTAGATGCATCGAACGATCCCAAGCTTGATGAACAAGCCGATCTCTATCTGGATCAAATTGCCAATGCTTTGCAGTTTCAAAAACAGTTGGAGCGTCGTTGGTCGGGCACGCTGAACTTCGGCCTCATGTATGATTCGAATATTCTGAACCAAGCGGACGCCAATTCTTCGACAGGCCTCTATGGTTACCGTGGAGTCTACGGTGGATCTTTGGATTATCGTGCTGTGTTTACCCCTGTGCATGAGTTCACCCCCTCTTTGGCTTTCAGTGATCTCTACACCGTGACCTCTTCATTTAAACCTGAGTCTAGCTATCAAAATACAGATCCCTTGCAATTCAGCTTAGCTTTGCCTTGGAAATACAAAGGCATGTTTTTCGGAAAACCTGGACAAGGCGGACTGAGGGCTACTTATGAGACTCTTCGCCTCAATGCCGATACGGCTGGATCACGCGAAACCATTTCGCATTCGTACGTTTTGAAATCAGATGTGGTGTTGGTGAAATCTGATTCCGTCTTCGCCAGCTATTTTCTTGAAATCAGAAAGGATGTTTCTACGATTGAAGTGGCTGCTGACAACTTACGTCAGTCAGCAATGAAGGCAAGTTTCGGTACAACCCGAACTTATTTCCAAGATAAGAAAAAAACCGAAGCTTGGATTCTAGATGGTACTTTGAGCAACAATGCGGCCTTGGGTGAAGAGCTTCGCTATCAAAAGCTCGATGCTGGAGTCATGTATCTTTTCCCGTGGATTTGGTCTGGATCATGGACGACAAAATTGAACTTAGCTTACGCCAAATATCCAAGTCATAGTGCCACACGGGCCGACACCACTGGTGGCCTGACGGTGGGAATGACTAAACCTTTAACCAAAAGCCTCACCGGAATTTTCAACTTGGGATATACGAAAAATAATTCTTCAGTTACGACCAGCAGCTACAATAAATTCACCTTTTTGACGATGGTATCTTGGAATGGGGTTCTTTGATTGTGCTCTCTTGGACTCATTCAGAATCGATCGACAGACCCTTAAAGACTGGAGCCTTTGCGTCGCTGCGGTCTGGAACAACCAAGGATCGATCTGCGGAGGCAAGCCCGCGAACATTTTCATTTGAAATAGCGTGCACGCGCACTTGAAATTGCCCAGGCGCCAAGCCCTTAAGTTCTGCACTTGTCGACTGAGTTTCTTCGCTGCGAACGACACCGCCACTTTTATCTATCACTTCCAAAACATATTTTGAAGCCTCAGGCACAGCGGCCCACTTCATCTGGAAAGATCCGTTTCTGCGCGCTTGAATTGGATTGGGAATATCAACATCCAAAGCGGGAGGGCGAAGAAGCGGTCGAAGCCTTGAAGCTGGTTCGCGAGGTCCTACCATCGACGAAGAAGACTCTGCATCATTCTTCACTTCAAACTTTGAGATCGCACTACTGACAGGCAAGCGATCTTGTCCCATGTAGCCAGTGACCCGCCAGTAGTAAGTGCCGGTCGCCAGTTCCCGCACATTTCTGCGAAGCTGACTGGAAACATCAAGCAATTTTTTGCTTTCTTTGAGGTCCGCGCTGCGCGCAACTTCTAATACAAGATTTTTAAGTTGGGCAGGATTGCTCCATTCAAAAAGAATTCCCTTACCCAGTCCTTCGGCTTTGAGAACAGAATTCGCCGCCGGCCCCGTTAAGATGGGCGGCCGCTTCGGATGAACCTTGAGGCGGAAAATTTTTGTGGAACTTCGGCTGCCTGAATTTATAGGTTCAGTCGAAGGGTCGCGTGCAATCAGTTTCCAATAGTAATCACCTGGTTTCAAATTTAAGGAAAGACCTTGCTCCAGACGTTGAATTCCTTCACTGACTTTAACTAAGCTCGAACGAGACTTTCCGATTTCAAGATCAATTTCTAGATTTGCGGGAAGTCCGCTAACCCACTTCCATTCGATGGGTTGAACATTTTCTGGATCGACATGAAACTCTGCGTTCGCAGAAGGGGAAATAACTGCGATCACAGGCACACTTGGAAGCGATGTCGTTGTGGTAGAAGTCTCACCATTAGCAGGATCTGCAGCAGCAATGGCACCGCTGGCATCCTTAACTATTTGTCCTCCCGATTTGAGTTCAAGACCTGTTCCTTTGCCTTCGGACACAAGAAATAAATGCCCCTCTAGAAAATCAATCGCTACTTTGTCATTCGTGCGCTCAATCGTTATCAGCGAACCAGGTTCAAGGTCAATAACTGCATCCGATTCAAAAAATTCCACTTTTGCAGATGCCAGGTCACCCGTCTTGAGCTGGTCACCATGATGAAGTATTTCATTTTCGCCCACGTCTTGCCAAATCAATCTCTGCAAAGGTTTTTTCTGCACATCTGAGTTCACACTGAGCAAACGAGCGACAGGTCGTCCGTCAATTTCAATATCCAAATTTCCGTTGGCATTCAAAAACCAAAGGTGAGTCGCAAGAGCCCCTGCAATGGATAGAACAAGACTGACGGCGATTCGCAATAGAGCTCGATTCATCTTTCAAGTTATCGGAAGATTTGATTCCTTTCTCGCTCCAACCAAAGTCCAGAACTGGTGGGAAGGTCGCAAAACAGTCCTTAAATAATTCCCCTTCAAACCGACAAGCAACTGTGACGAAACTTCATGGCAAATTTCGCCTTCCCATTGCAATCAAATTGATCGGTCTGACCGTATCGCTTTTGATTGCCATTACGTCCTTAATCGCCCTCAAAAGTTCAAAATATTTTGAAAAAGAGATTCGCCAGACCCACGAACGCAGCAACCAAGTCCAAGTTCAAGACCGGGCCACACAAGTCGAAGCCCTTCTTCAGGCTTACATCGACAAAATAAGAACAGTGGCACCCCTCCTGCATTTGACCTATCCAACCGAAGAGCTAAAAAGTCGCATCATCGATACCACCTTCAAACCTGATAAGGATTTGGTGACCATCGAAATTCATGCCGTAAAAGATTCCACTTTTCAGCTAGTGACGCGAATATTGAATTCTGAATTTCTAAAGTCAAAGCGCTTCGATGAAGCCTACATCGAACAATTGCGTCTACAGCGCCCCCTGCCCCTAGATAGTATCTTTAGTGGAAATATAGAAGTTCTCAATTCTTCTTTGGAAGGCGGCATTCCATTGGTCACTGTTGGGATTCCACTCATCAAAGACGACTACGATAGAGTCTCACACATAGCCGTAGCCGACATTCGAATTGAAAAGTTGCAAAAAGCTTTTTCCTTGAAGTCTGCCTCAGAAATTTTCCTTGTGGATAAAATTGGCCGAGTGTTGGCTCATCCGAGGGATGAGTACACGATCCAAGGCCGGTCTTTTGCGGATCACCCTCTCGTCATGGAAGCTCTTGATTCAAAATTTCGGTCCAATCACATTCCTCTTTTCTGGAACCCAGAAGATCAAAAAAACTACTATGGAGTCTACAGCCAGACAATTTTCGGAGTCTCCGTCATTGCACAGGTGCCTGAGAACATCATTCGCGAGCCTGCGCTGCATGTTCAAAGGCAGGCCTACTATATGGGTGGCTTGGTGCTTTCCAGTTCTCTGTTCCTTATATTTTTATTTTCTATGACCCTGACCCGACCGATTGAAAAACTATTGGAGCTCACTCGAGAAGTTGCCAAAGGAAACTTTGATGTTCACGCCAGTGAAAAAGTAACTTCAAAAGATGAAGTGAATGATTTAGCCATCGCCTTTGACCATATGACCACGGGCCTGAAAGCCCTTGTTAGGACTCAAGGAGCTGACGTCGCCGAAACCTTGATGGCCAGTGATTTAGAACATCTTGGCGGCACCAAAAAGAAAGTAACAGTTCTCTTTAGTGATCTGCGTGATTTCACAAAGTTCAGCGAAGGCCATACTCCCGAAGAAGTGGTCGAAATGTTAAATGAATATTTTGAGGTCATGGTAGGCTGTATTGAAAGAAACCAGGGACACGTGAATAAATTTATTGGTGATGCAATTATGGCCATGTGGGGCGCACCCAATTCATCGGGACAAGATGTGGTTCTGGCGGTTCGGGCGGCGTTAGATATGCGCATTGAATTAGAAAAGCTGAATCAAGTGAGAATTGGCAGGAATGAACCTCCAATAAAAATCGGTGTCGGCCTTCATTGCGGCGAAGCAGTGGCGGGCACTATTGGCTCCAAATCTCGGCTGGAGTACACAATCATTGGCGATACGGTCAATCAGGCCTCTCGCATCGAGGCTTCCACCAAGGCTTTTGGCACCGATCTTCTTGTGAGTCAGGAGATCGTCAATGAAATCGAAGCAAAATTTTTTACTGAACTTGCGGGGAGTGCAGAGGTCAAAGGAAAAGTCGAACCTCTTAAAATGTACCGAGTGAAAGGGTTTTACAATCTGGCTGGCGAAGCGGTCGAAGTAAAAACTCCTTATTCAGAATACAAAAGCGAAGCCGTTGACAAAATAAAAGTCGCCTAAGATTTTCATTTTGTTTTTTCTTTTAAACTCAATGACATTAGCTCATTTCTTTCTGGTTTGATAACGACTTCAATTTCGGCTTCCGCAGATGAATCCCAACTTTCCGCCATCGCAATCATTTTCAATTTGTACCGCCCGGGTGGTTGGCTAACCGGAAGCTCAATGCGATGAGGGTCCTGACTTTGAAATTCCCCGATTGGCAACCAGTCCGCGGCTTCCCATTTTGCATAGCTGAGTTGATACTGAATTTTAAAATCAATTTTGCCCGATGATGGAAAGGGCGATCCCCCGCCTTCCAGCAAAATTATATTTCGCTTTTGCTGCTTGAAACTTGGAACGACAAGACGAGGACCCTTTACAAGAACCCGTCCCCATTCGGTCGGTGAAGCTTCGATCCCGCTGCGGGAAATCGAGTGGATGCCCCATAAAAAATCTCCTGGTGGAAGTGGGATCTGTACCTCAGTTGTTTTTACCCTTTGGCTATGGATCTGTTCTTTCTGAAGGGTTCGAATTTCCAGCCGATAGCTCGAAGCACCTTGTGCTGCAGACCAACTGAGGGGAACGATTGCCTGCCCTGTTTTTGCATCAATATTTTTTGCCAGAGACTTTTGACTGTCAGGAATTTTTACAACTTTAGGATTTATGATGATTGCACTCAGTTCACTCCAATCCCCAGGGACTCCCCGCGAATCCAAGGATCTGGTTCGAATTAGGTACTCATCGGGAGCCAACCGTATTTTTGCGACTCCCCCCTTAAATTGTTGTTGCTGAACTGTTTTTTGAGTCGACTTCTGAAGAACCTCAATCTCACTTTTATGCTCGGGACCAGAGGCTTCGAAATTTAAGGTAGCTAAAATTAAATTTGATGAGTCCGCGTTTAAGTTCAGACTCACAAACTGTACGATTACAATTAGGCATCCGTGAGCAAGAATCAAGGAGCCTCCACGAGGGGAGGAATCTCAGAACGATTGGATAGACCCGCCATTTTTAGTGCATGCTTGAGTGAAATTTCTGCGCTTTCATTAAGACCATCTTTCGAAAGGGCATAGTCAAAGCCTTCAAGAAAGTTTTTCGGACCTTTTGGTCCTTTTTCAAGAACTTGAAGACAAATCTCAAGGGTTCGCCCAATCGAGATCGCTATTCTTTGGTCAGACTTCAGCTTTCTATAGAAATCTTCGAAAGATCGATAAGCACCTTCTGGAAAATACTTGCTCCAATGCGCAAGCTTGAGTCCCAGCTGCAAGCATTCCTTCTGAGGAAGACCTAGTCCCTTGTCGGCATCTGCGGAATTCAAACAAAACTTCACGATAGAGGTGAAATCCTCCCCAACCTGTGTGCTGAAGATTCGAACTTCCTTGGCTAAATCCCAAGCCACCTGATAGGCCGTGCGGTAATCAAGATCGAGAATATTTTCCAGATAGAGATGCTTAAAGGCTTCCACAAAAGTGTCCACGCTCGCATCTGACTCATGCGCTAGTTTTAATGCCGATTTGGCTGCAAACTTTAAGTCCACACCAGATTTTTTTAAAAGTTCAAAGGAAACAATAAAACGTCTGGAGGCATTTGTGCAGCCTTTAGCGACTTCTGTTCCAAAGTTCCTTGCCTCATTCTCCGAAAACTCTAAGGACTTTTCGTCTTTGAGATACTTGTGCACCTGCCGAAATTCTTCGGCAGAATCACAGTGATCTTTATGCACTCCATCTTTCCAAGGGCTTTCAAGGGCTCCAAGAGCAACCGAAAAGAAAGGCACGAGAATTATTGCTAAAACTTTGAAGCAGAGGGAGCTTAAAGTGCCCAAGTGAGTTTGTAGACGGGATTCCATGACTGTGCTCCTTCATCCCAATGAAAATCAAAGCTCGAAATCGGTGCATAGATTTTCTTTTTGTATTCTAAATGTTTCCGATAAACCCGCACTTGATTGGGAGTAAATACTAAAGGCAAAAGTGAAAGCGCCGTGGAGATCATTGCAAATTTCGTCTTGGAGCTGTCAGCTTTTTCCTGCATTCGGGTCGAAGCTACAAAATTTGCAGCGAAGGAAGCATAGCGCATGACGTTCATCAGGGAGCTCTGCCGTTCTAAAAATTCTTCTGACATTCGTTCTCGAAGCAGCTGGCTTTTCCGATCCTGCCCCTTGACCAGTTTCACTTTTTCAAAACCAGACGAATAGGAATTAAAGTAGGGTAAGCCAAGTGCCAAAGCAATTCCCGAAGCTCCGACAATCGTTCCAATCAAAGTCGAATCATCAGCAAAGGCTTGCTCCTCAGTACTCAGGGGTGGATTCACGCGATAACTTCCCTTCAACGATTGCGCGGCAAAAAGGGTCGCTGTCGATGACACCAGTATGGTCCAATTGGTCGTCATCCAATCTTTCTTTTCATTTTCGGATTCCATGCGCAGTCGATCCGATGCCCGTGGGACCACTTGCAACTCGGGGTAGTCGAGAGCCTTGAAAATATCTTCTTCAGCAGGAGGCTCCGCAGCAGGAGGCTCCGCAGCAGGAGGCTCCGCAGCAGGGAGGATGATTCCATATACAACTAAGGAAATGCTCAAGAGGTTTTTCAGTGGTTTCATTAGTTTCTATTATCCAGAGCTAGTGCTGAGGCTGTCCAGCAACTCGGTGCCTAAGATTTGCAATCTCAGACTTTAGAAGGAGTCCACAATGACTATGGTCTTTGCGACCTATATCCAGCTTGGACTTATGAGGGCCTAAAGAAGGTAACAAGGATAGAAAAGAATTTTTCAAATTTTGACTTGTCTCTTTGAATCACTAACCTTGCCTCATGCCGAAGTCTGACCCGTGTGTATTTTTGAAAAAAGTCATTTTGAGATGGAACAGTAGCTAATACTTCTTTTTTAGAATTCACTCCGGTCACTTTGAGGTCGGAAATATTGACTCGGAAATCTTCGGCAAGATCTAAGACGCCAAAATCATCGGTGATGGCTTCTTGGAAATTTGAGTGTGAATTTGAATTTGAACCAAGTTGTGCCAATGCTTTGTTGAGTTCAAGCTGAGCTGTGATTGAGTTCATTGCCATTTGTATTGTCCCCTTGAATAGGACTATCCAATAAACGGGCCAATCTTTGAATTTCGCATGGGGGGATTTTCTCAATTTGAGACAGCTTAGCTAGAGTTAAAACACTTTCTAAAGAAAACTGGCGGCAGTTACTGGAGGGGGTGTAAAGTCGTCGGCCAACTGCACTAAATTTAGATGAACATGTGCGCCCGGGATTTTTCGTTTCAAAATGATATTTCTTGCCAGATGCGGTCCTCCAGGAGTTGACGCCGCACTCAAAAGTCCGAGTATTGACAAATGCATGAAGAAAAACTTTCGCCCGAACAAGTTCGAAAA
>Ga0247844_1000201_pt1 | contig 130630 bp, 122 predicted proteins | sample LaCtaG_FD_192421 | JGI IMG/M metagenome (GOLD analysis project Ga0247844, IMG submission 192421) | Freshwater microbial communities from meromictic Lake La Cruz, Castile-La Mancha, Spain - LaCruzMarch201714.5m_1 | ecosystem: Environmental > Aquatic > Freshwater > Lake | place: Spain...
GCAAAATATTCCAATTAGAACCGATAAAGGAAAGGAAATTCGCAAAGCATTTATTCCAAGAAATGAAGAATATTTGTTGCTAAGTGCTGATTATTCGCAAATAGAATTACGCATTATTGCAGCTATGGCTCATGAGGAAGCCATGATAGAAGCGTTTAAAAATAACTTAGACATTCATGCGGCTACTGCTTCAAAAGTATATGGAATTCCATTAGATGAAGTAACTAGCACCCAACGCAGAAATGCAAAAGCAGTAAACTTTGGAATTATTTACGGGCAATCAGCTTTTGGATTAGCAGAGAACTTAGGCATTCCTCGTAAGGAAGCAGCGCTTATTATTGATGAATACTGGAAGCAATATCCACGAATAAAAGCTTACATGAGCGAAACAATTAATACTGCAAAAGAGTATGGTTATGTAGAAACTTTGAAAGGAAGAAGAAGGTATTTGCGTGATATAAACTCAGCTAATTTTACGGTAAGAGGATTTGCGGAACGCAATGCCATTAATGCTCCAATTCAGGGTGGTGCAGCCGATATGATAAAAATAGCCATGATAAATATTCATGCTAAAATGTTATTACCCGAAAACGGTGTTTTAAAATCAAGAATGATACTTCAAGTGCATGATGAATTGTTGTTTGATGTACATAAAGATGAAGTGGAATCATTGAAAAAATTAGTAGTTGCAGAAATGGAAAATGCCATGCAATTAATAGTTCCTATTAATGCCGAAGTGGGTGTTGGCGAAAATTGGTTGGAAGCGCATTAGGAGTTAGTTGATGGCAACAGCACAAAAAAAGCTATTAAATAATTTTATTTTATTTAATAGCTTTATATAATTTTATTAAAAGATGTTTTTTCTTAATAGTTAAAAACTAATATTAGTTTAAAACACATTCGTATTTTATTTTAATCAAATTGTTATTGATTCCTTCTTTAAAAACAGCGGTTTGTTCTTCTTCAAATTTTTTATCATCGTCCAAATAAAATATGCGTTCAGTTTTAACTTTATTCTTTTTTCCTTTATGTATAAAAGTATAATTAACCTCTACATTCACTGCCGATTTTTTTAGATTACTTCTTCTAACGCCTGAATTGGTGTAAACTTTATAAGTTGCTTTTATAGTTAAGTTATTGCTGCTAAACAATGTAATTTCTTCTTTGCTACTGTTATTTTTTAAAATAACTTGGGTGTTGTTTCCTAAAACAGTATCTTTTTTTGCTATAATAACTGTCATTTTGCTAATTTCAACATTTACATATTGGGCTTTTAGCACATAACTTAAATTTAAAAGTAAAACACTAAATAATATTATTTTTTTCATGCAATTTTTTATTTTATTTGTTGTTCAAATATAATAAAAAACAAATATGAAAAACATTTTAAAAAATTTATTACCTGCTACTATTATTGCTATTGCAATTTTTGCTGGCCTATCGTTCAAAAACAGCACTAAGCAAGCATCTACAGTTGCTTACGAGTACAAACAATTCTCCACTGTTGAGTCTATTATTTCTGGTGGTTTGGGTCGTTCTAGAATTTTAACTACCGATGAAAAAGGTACATTGGTTGAAAAAGATTTATTAAACTTTTACAGTTTAGTGGGAATTAATTTTGGAAATATTGCTAATAACGACAAAGCAATAGTTGACAAAATTAACGAATGGACTAATAATGGATGGGAATTAACAGAAGTAACTTCTGGTGCTCAAACCAATATGAGCAATGGTTCTACAAGTAATGGTATATTTATTACCAGGTATTTGTTTAGAAAAGCTAAATAAATTTTCTTTATAGAATCGGCATTTATGTCAGTATTTTAACTTGGTTACTTTTTTGTATATTTCATAAAACAAATTAAAAAAACAATGAAAAAAGGAACAATTATTTTATTAGCAGTATTAGGTTTATTTGTGTTATTATTAATGAACGGATGTTCGAGTTATAATAACATGGTAAAACAGAGAAATGAAGTTGAAAATGCTTGGGCAAATGTTCAATCAAAATATCAAAGAAGAATGGACTTAATTCCAAATTTAGTTGCTTCAGTTAAAGGTTCTGCAAAATTTGAAAAAGAGACCTTAACAGAAATTACTGAAATGAGAGCTAAAGTTGGTCAAGCAAAAGTAAATTGGGATGATAAAAATGCTTCACAAGAAACGAAGATGAAGGCTGCTAATGAGATGGAAAGTTCGTTAAGTAGATTACTAGTTATTTCTGAAAACTATCCTCAATTAAAATCAACTCAAGGATTTTCAGATTTGATGGGTCAATTGGAAGGGACAGAGAACAGAATTTCAGTTGAGCGTGATAATTTCAATAAAGCTGTAAAAGATTACAATAATTATATAGAAACATTTCCTAGAAATATTTATGCAGGAATGTTTAACTTTACTCGTAAAACAATGTTTGAGTCTGATGCTGGTGCTGAAAAAGCAACCAATGTTGATAAATTACTAAATAATTAGTAAAGGTTTAAATAACAACTTTATCTTATACTTCTTCCATTCAGTTCGAACAAAGTCCAATTGTTATAAGACTTTGTTCGAACTGATATTTTTTTACAATTTATCAAACCAATAACCATGTCAGAACAATTTTTTAGTAAAGCACAACAAGACAGTATTGTTTTGGCCATACAAAATGCCGAGTTAAATACTTCGGGAGAGGTACGTGTTCATTTGGAACCCAATTGCAAAATTGATGTTTTGGAAAGAGCAAAGCAAGTGTTTGCTGAGTTGAAAATGAACGAAACTGAATTAAAAAATGGGGTATTATTTTATTTGGCTTATGCTGATAAAAAGTTTGCTATTTTGGGTGACAGCGGCATTCACGAAAAAGTTACTGACACTTTTTGGAACGAAGAAAAAGAATTAATGAAAACCTATTTTTCCAACGGACAGTTTACTGAAGGTATTAGCTTGGCAATAGAAAAGGCTGGTTTAAAACTAAAAGAACATTTCCCATATTTTAGCCACGATACCAATGAATTGAGTAATGATATTTCGTTTGGAGGTAACCATGAAGCATAAATTATTATTACTACTAAGTTTATGTGTATTTACATTTAATTTATTAGCTAAAGAAACTCCACCAGCTCCCAATCCTCCTGTATTTGTAAACGATTATGTAAACGCTTTGCAACCGCAAGAGCGAGCAGCTTTAGAACAAAAATTATTCGATTATTTTAAACAAACTTCTACCCAAATAGTAGTAGTTATTGAACAATCGTTAGAAGGAGATGATGCTTTTGGGTATTCTCAAAAATTGGCTCAAAACTGGGGAATAGGAGAAAAAGATAAAAAGAATGGGTTATTAATTTATGTAGCATTGGCCGAAAGGAAAATGCGCATTCAGGTTGGTTATGGATTAGAAGGAGCAATGACAGATGCCATTTCAAAACGTATTATTGATGGTATTTTAAAACCCAATTTTAAACAACAAGCCTACTATAACGGATTAAATGAAGCAACTGATGCTATTACAAAAACATTGGCTGGCGAAGGTTTTACAAACGATAGAAAACAAAAAGGAAAAGGAATTCCTTGGGGTTTAATAGCTGTTATTGCAATTGTTTTTTTAGCAACTATTTTTAGAGGAGGTAAAGGAGGAAGAAGAGGCGGTGGAGGCGGTGGAATTGCTGAAGCTTTACTTTGGGGAACTTTAGCCAGTGGAGGCTTTTCTGGCAGAGGAGGTTCAGGAGGTGGAGGCGGTAGTGGTTTTGGTGGATTTGGTGGCGGAAGCTTTGGCGGAGGCGGTGCTGGTGGCGATTGGTAAATAACAAGTTTTATTTATGAAAATAACCAAACCCATTTGGCTAAAAAACTTTTTCATTCGCTTTAACAATATTGATAAAACCAATAGATTTTTAAGAAATGTGGGCATTATTTGGACCGCAGTTGTTTTATTTTTATTTTTTCCAGAAGAACTTATAAATTTTTATGTATGCGAAAATGGCACTTTAGTGAATGCAAAAATTACTGAAATGCCTGATAATTGCGTTGGTAAATACAAGTATGCTGATTTTGAATTAAACAATGAGGTAATCAATAAAAGGGTTTGGAAATCGTTTTGTAACGATTATAAATTAGGTGATTCTGTATCTATGTATTTTCACAATACCTTTCCAAATAACACCGTATTTAAAATATACAAAGGTTATGAGGTAAAATCACAACTATTTTCATGTGTATTATTACTGCTATTTGGCATATTTGTAATTAAATACGCTTACAAAAATTAATGATAAATTACGAAAACGCATTAGCTGAAATAGAAGCCATTTTAGGTAAATTAAGTTTAAATGAACAGCCTTCTGGCATTAAAAATTTACAAAACTACATAGGTACAAAATACCAATTTTATGCTTTAAAAAACCCAACAGTGCAAGCGGTTTTTAAAAAAGGATTTTCGTTTAGTAACGAGCCTTTGCTAGTTCAAATACAATTATATACTCAGCTTTGGAACGAGAGTAATTGTTACGAAATAATGCATTTAAGTTTAATGTATTTATCTGTTTATAGCAAAAAAAACAAAGGAATTTTAACTCATCAATTAGCAGTAAGCTTTTTACCTAAAATTGATAATTGGGCACACAGCGATTTTTTATCGAGTATTATTGGCAGGAATATAATGCACGATGAAAAGGCAATTTATAACGATTTAAAAGCATTGAATAAAAGCAACAATTTATGGGAAAGACGAGCATCGTTAGTTCCATTGATTTATCATTTAAAAAGTAAAAAAAATGCCTTACTTGAAACTGATTTTATAGAATTAATTAACCCACTTATTACTGATAAAGAATATTTTGTTCAAAAAGGGGTTGGATGGTTATTGCGCGAATTTGGACAAAAATATCCCAATGAATTATTGGCATTTTTATATAAAAATGCACACCAAATTAGCAGTATTGCTTTTTCGTCAGCTACCGAAAAAATAGGTGTAATTGATAAAGAACAGCTTAAAAAAATAAGAAGCGACTTTAAGAAATTAAACCGATTATAAATATTCAACTTTTCGCTTTGCACCATTGTTATAAGAATATTTTTTAGCTGCATAAAAAAAATAACACAGTTTATTAAATGGTTTTTATATTTTCGTTTTATAAAAATATTTAACCATGCTTGAGCAATTAGATTTAACCAAAATTTTGATTTTAGATATTGAAACAGTACCTCAATATGCTAATTATACTGAATTGCCTGAGCGATGGAAAAATTTATGGGAAAAGAAAGCAAACACCATTAACAAAGATGGTTTACAAACAACCGATGAGTTGTATCCAAGAGCAGGAATATATGCTGAGTTTGGTAAAATAGTATGTATTTCAGTTGGTTATTTTAGCAGCTCAGGTCGAACTTATCAGTTTAGGGTAAAATCGTTTTATGGGCATAACGAAGCCGATTTATTAGAAGACTTTTGTAAAATGATTTCACGACATTTTAATGAACCCGATAATTTATTATGTGCCCACAATGGTAAGGAATTCGATTTTCCATATATAGCACGCAGGTGTGTTATAAATAAAATTCAATTACCAGATGCATTAAATACTGCTGGTAAAAAACCTTGGGAAATAAGACACCTTGATACCCTAGAACTTTGGAAATTTGGCGATTATAAAAGTTATACCTCGTTAGAATTATTAGCAGCTTTGTTTAATATAGAAACTCCCAAAGATGATATAGATGGCAGCCAAGTTTGGAAAGTGTATTGGCAAGAAAATAATGTGGAACGCATAAAAACTTATTGCCAAAAAGATGTGGTTACGGTTGCACAAATATTATTAAGTTTTAGAAACGAAAGCAAACTTTTGGAAGCTGATGTATTGATAATTGATTAACAATTTTATTATACGCTTCTATTCGGTTATTTTGCAACGGTTATGCAAAACCAAAAACCCTATTTAGTTGGAATTACAGGAGGAAGTGCCATGGGTAAAACCCATTTTTTAAACTCTTTAAAAAAATTATTTTCAACCGATGAGCTTTGTGTAATTAGCCAAGATAATTATTACAAATTAGCTTACGAACACCAATTAGATAGCGAAGGAAATATAAACTTTGATTTGCCTGAATGTATTGATTTGGCTGCATTTGCAACCGATTTAGAAAAATTGCATAACAACGAAACCATTTACCGAAATGAATATTTGTTTCAGCACGAAAACCAAGTTGGCCCTTTATTAACCTTTAAACCTGCACCCATTATAGTATGCGAAGGCTTGTTTATTTTTTATTCGGAAGCCATTCGCAAACAATTCGATTTAAAAATATTTATTCAAGCTGATGAAGAAATAGCGCTAAATAGAAGGTTGAAACGCGATTTTAATGAAAGAAATATTCCTATTGAATACATTCACTACCAATGGAACAACCACGTAATGCCTGCTTTTGAAAAGTATTTATTACCTTTTAAACCCCAAGCCGACATTATTGTAAATAACAACAACCATTTTGACAATAGCTTAAATGTTATTGATGACCATTTTAGGTACATGATAGAAAAGAAGAAGTTGATTTGTGATGTTTGATTTGGGATTTAAGATTTGAGAGATGTGATTTGAGATTTGAGAGATGAGATTTGAGATGGGATTTGAGAGATGAGATTTGAGAGATGAGATTTTTTTATAAATTTTATACTTTCGATAAATGGTGCGGGAAATATTCCCCCTTGTGCGTTGGCTTTGTATTGGCGAAGGGTGCCGAAAGCTTTCGGCATTGGGGATGTTTTTTTATTAAAGGAAAATAAGCACATTTATACTTTCTCGACTTCGCTCGAAATGACTTTCAACGCAGTCAGTTCGAGCGAAGTCGAGAACAATATATTTATATAATTTTTTATTAAAAAAAATTATATAAATTTGATATAAGCGATATGAAAATATTTTATCAAACCTTTAGTATTACCACCAAACTTATAAGTATATTAATACTATTTATATTTGCCCAAAGTTGCACTAAAGAACCTAGCTGTAACGGCCAAAGCGACACTATTAATAGCTATTATATTTCTGCTGATGACAAAAGTAAAATACCTTTTAAAGGAAATAACACACTAACTTATATTAGCAATGCAGGTGATACAGCAATGCTAATTGGTAATGGCAAAAGGGAATTTATTGATAAAGTGCAAACAGTTATTGCTGGTAATGCTGATTGCTACATATATAATGTAGATTATAAAGAAACAATTAGTATAGAATATACAGGTGATAATTTAGAATTTAACAGAATAAAATATAAAATTTATGGTAACAAAGAGAAAACAGAAATTGAATTTAAAATTAATTCTTATTATTGAATTACTTATCCATATAATTTTAATTCACCTGTTTTTTACACAGATTCAACCATCATAAATGGTAATTTTTATTATGGGCGACCTTTGGGTTTAAATAGTTCAAATTATAAAGCACAATATAATTTCAATTTTGGATTTTTAAAAATACAAATTGATGGAGGAAAAATATGGTTATTAAAAATTTAAAAAACAACTATACTTTTCTGAAGTTGGTATTTACCCACTAACTATAGTCTTCGCCCAGCCTTAGCAAAAGGGTCTAATAGCTGACTGTAACTCGTTTTATATTGCCTGTGTCAAAGACACTACGTTTCATTTTAAATCCTTAGAGCGCTGCGCTTACTCAAAGAATAGTAGAATGAAAGTTTCGAATTTCGAATTTTATTTTTCGAATTTCCCCTAAGCTTTATACTCACCAAAAACACCTCTAAAAGTATCAGCTATTTCGCCAAGGGTGGCAAGGTTTTCAACTGCTTCTATAATATGTGGCATTACATTACTGCCATCTTTTGCTGCTTGTTCTAGCTGTGTTATATTGGCTTTTACCTTGTTATTATCCCTTTCGGCTTTTAGTTTATTTAGCTTTTCGGTTTGTTGCACACGTATATTATCGTCAATTTTAAACGAAGGTGGGGCTATTTCTTCTTCCACTGTAAATTTATTTACACCCACAATTACTTTTTCTTGGCTTTCAATATCCTTTTGGTATTTGTAGCTAGCTGCAGCAATTTCGTTTTGCATATAACCTTCTTCTATAGCGTTTACGCTTCCACCCATGGCATCTATTTTTTCAATATACTTCCATGCTTCAGCTTCTACTTCGCTGGTAAGTTCTTCTATAAAATAACTTCCACCCATTGGGTCAACGGTATCAACCACTCCACTTTCAAAAGCTATAATTTGTTGCGTGCGCAAAGCAGTTCTAGCTGCTGCTTCGGTTGGTAAATTCAATGCTTCGTCAAAACCATTGGTATGCAAACTTTGTGTTCCGCCCAAAACTGCTGCCAAAGCTTGCAAAGTTACCCTGGCTATATTGTTTTCAGCTTGTTGCGCTTGCAAAGTGCTGCCACCTGTTTGGGTATGAAATCGCAACATCATGGCTTTAGGATTGGTTGCTCCTAAGTCCTTTGCCATTTTAGCCCACATTCTTCTGGCTGCCCTAAACTTAGCAATTTCTTCAAAAAAATTATTGTGCGCATTAAAGAAAAACGAAAGTCTTTGTCCAAATACATTTATATCCAATCCTTTTTCTATAGCTGCCAAACTATACGCTTTAGCATTTGCCAAAGTAAAAGCTATTTCTTGCACAGCAGTACTTCCTGCTTCGCGTATGTGGTATCCGCTAATTGAAATGGTATTCCACTTTGGTACTTCTAAACTGCAATACTCAAAAATATCGGTAATTATGCGCATACTTGGCTTAGGCGGATAAATATAAGTGCCTCTAGCAGCGTATTCTTTTAGTATATCGTTTTGAATAGTTCCTGAAATTTTCTTAATGTCGGCACCTTGTTTTTTTGCCAAGGCAATGTAAAACGAAAGTAGGGTAGAAGCAGTAGCATTAATGGTCATGCTGGTAGTAATATCTTGTAATTTTATACCATCAAAAAGGGTTTCAATATCTCGCAAACTATCAATGGCTACCCCCACTTTTCCTACTTCTCCTTCGCTCATTATGTGGTCGCTATCATAACCAATTTGGGTTGGTAAATCAAATGCAACCGAAAGACCCATAGTTCCATTAGCCAATAAATATTTGTATCGTTTGTTCGATTCCTCAGCAGTTGAAAAACCTGCATATTGGCGCATGGTCCATAATCGGCCACGGTACATATCGTGTTGCACCCCTCTTGTATAAGGAAATTCGCCTGGAATTTCGTTGTTTAAGGAGTTGGTATTAGGTTTATATAATTCGTTAATGATTATTCCGCTATCGGTAGTAAATTTATTTTCAGACATATTTTTAAAAATGTAGTGCAAATATAATTAAAGATATAGCTTTATTAAATGATATGGTTTATTCTTGAATTTATAAATAATTTAAAATTGAAAACTTAATTTTTAGAAAAAATAAAGTTTTTAATTTCTTAAAATTAACCAAATTTGTTTTTACACTATAGTGCTTTCTTTTAAATGAATTATAAATTTTTAACTTTATTTTTTGCTTTAGTAATTGGGTTTTACACTCAATTATTTGCACAAGTAAATAGAAGAAATTCGACAAATATAGTTGCTTATAGTTCTAAATTTCAACGCATAAACTCTACTGCCACAGCATACCATAGTTTTGAAATACGCAGTGGCACTTTATGGGCTTGGGGGTTTAATAGTTATGGTCAATTGGGCGATAGCTCTACAATTTTAAAACACCTGCCAACTCAAATAGGTGTTAATACCGATTGGTTTTCGGTTAGCGCTGGGTATTACCATAGTCTGGCAATTAAAACAAATGGTACTTTATGGGCTTGGGGTAAAAACGATTATGGGCAACTAGGCGACAATACAAATACACAAAAAATAGTACCAACAAAAATAGGAACTGATAGCAATTGGATTTGTGTTTATGCTGGTGAGTACCATAGTTTGGGTATTAAAGCAAATGGCACTTTGTGGGCTTGGGGAAATAATCAGTACAGGCAATTAGGAATTGGGAGTACTGCAAATAAAATTATTCCAACACAAGTAGGTACCGATAATAATTGGACAAGCATAATAGCCGGTAGTTATTATAGCATGGCTTTAAAAGCCAATGGAACAATTTGGAATCTATCAGGAAGTGGAACTATTTTTAATCCAACTCAAATAGGATTAGATAATAAATGGAAAGCAATATTTGGAGGGTATGGTGCTAGGTTTGCACTAAAATCGGATGGAAAATTGTATTCAATATCAGTTACTTTTTCATCGGTTGATACCATAAACCAAATAGGAAACGACAGCAATTGGGTTAATGTAGCTGCTGGATATGGGCATGTAATTGCATTAAAAACAAATGGTACTTTGTGGGGTTGGGGCAACAATAGTGCTGGCCAGTTAGCTGATACAATAGAAGCAAATAGACCAATTCCATTTCAAGTAGGTAGTGCTAACGATTGGGTGGAAATAGCAGCAGGTTTTAGTCATTCAATGGCTGTAAAAGCCAATGGAAAATTTTATACTTGGGGAAGCAATGATTATGGCCAAATAGGCAATCAAAGTTTTGTAAACGAAAGTGCACCAATATTAATTAATACCGAAAATAATTGGCTTGCAACAGGAACAGGAAATAATTTATCAGTAGCTTTAAAATCGGATGGAAAATTATGGACTTGGGGTTTAAATAATTATGGGCAGTTAGGAATTGGTAATAATATAAATAATAATAGACCTCAACTTGCCGATACTGCAACTAATTTTAAAAGTTTTGCTGTAGGTGGTTTTCATATTTTGGCTTTAAAAGCAAATGGTACTTTATGGAGCACAGGGTACAATGGTTATGGTCAATTAGGTAATGGAAGTAGCTTAAATAAAGAGATATTTACAGTTGTAGGAATTGAAAATAATTGGAATTATTTAACGGCAGGTGAACTAAATAGTTTTGCAATAAAAAGCAATGGAACGCTTTGGGGTTGGGGTTTAAATGGAAATGGCGAGTTAGGCGATGGTACTTTTACTTCAAAAAACAACCCAATACAAATTGGAAACGATAATAAATGGATAAGCGTAAGTGCTGGAGTTTACCACACTATTGCGCTAAAAGCAGATGGTACTTTATGGGCTTGGGGCAATAATTTTTATGGACAGTTAGGCGATAGTTTGGCACCTTATAAAACCACTCCAGCTCAAATAGGAACTGATAATAACTGGACAAAAATTGAAGCAGGCAATAACTATAATACTGCTATAAAAAGCAATGGCACTTTATGGGCTTGGGGGCAAAATAACTTTGGCCAACTTGGGCTTAACGATTCGTTGGTAAGGTATTATCCTACTCAAATAGGAGTTGAAAATAATTGGATTGATGTATCGTGTGGAAGTTTTCATAATGTAGCCTTAAAAAGCAATGGCAGTATTTGGGCTTGGGGAAATAATGGCAATGGGGAGTTTGGAAATGGCACTTTTACCGATAGTAAAATTCCTTTAAAAATAAGTGAGGATAAAAATAATATTATTGTAAATGCAGGAAATGGACATAGTATTTTATTAAAATCAAATAGAAAACAATTATGCATCAGTGGGTTAAATAATTTTGGGCAAATTGGAGATAGAACTTTAACCAATAAAAACACATTTACTTGTATAAAAGAATGCGAAAAACCAAATGCGCCTTTGGTAAATAATACCAGTATTTGTTTTGGCAATAATGTAACTGTTTTTGCAAGTGGGCAAGGAAGTATTTCGTGGTACGATTCACTAGAAAACGGCAATTTATTAGCAAGAGGGAATAGTTTTTCACTTTTAAATTTAATAAAAAATAAAACCATTTATGCCCAAGATAGCAGTTGCGATATTAGCACTTCAAGAACTCCTCTTACCATAACGGTTCTCGATAAAATTATTAGTGGTTTTACAATAAATAACAGCAATCAATGTTTAAAAAACAATGAATTTATATTTACCGACACTGCAAATATTGATTCGATTAATTTTAAATGTATTTGGAAATTGAGCAATGGTGATACTTTTTCATTAAAACAAGTTATAAAAAAATTTAGCGAAGCAAATACAGTTTCTGTTAAGTTAATAAATTATAATATAACCAATGGTTCGTGTGCCGATTCAGTTACCAAAAACATTCAAGTATTTAAAAACCCAACTGTAAAAGCGGTAGCAACCGATACCATTTTATGCGAAGGAAAACCTTTGACTTTAATAGGAAATGGGGGAAAAAATTATAATTGGGATAATGGTATTTCCAACGGAAATGCCTTTAATATTGTAAATAGCAAATTTTTTAAAGTTCTAGGAACTGATTCTAATAATTGCATAAACGAAGATTCTATTTTTATAAAAGTAAATAAAAAACCAATAGTAACTGCTACCGTAAATTTTAATGATGTTTGCGCTAAAACTCCAATAATACTGGAAGGGAAAGGAGCTTTAAGTTACACTTGGAATAACAATGTAATAAATGGAAAAGCATTTATTGCTTCAAACTCTGATACCTTTAGAATGATAGGAATTGATAGCAATAGTTGTGCTGATTCTGCTAAAATTTTTGTTAAAGTGAAACCCTTACCCGATGTTACTGTTTCAAAAAATAAAAACGAGTTAATTTCAAACCAAAACAATGCCTTATACCAATGGCTTGATTGCAGTAAAAATAAATTACCAATTGCTAATGAAACCAGTAAGAATTTTAATGCAAAAGTAAACGGTAATTATGCGGTAATGGTATCTTTGAATAGTTGTATTGACACATCGCAATGTGAGAATATAAATAGTATTGGTACAAATGAAAGCTTTAAAAACAAAAATTACTTTTCAATATATCCGAACCCTACAAATGGTATTTTTTATATAGAAACCAATCAGATAGGTAATTATATTATTATAAATAGTATTGGTAAAATTATTAAAGAGTTTGAAGTTAAAAATGAAAATAAAATTTTAATGAATTACAGTGATTTTAATAGTGGTATTTACTTTATAATTAACCCTGAAAACAAACAGTTTTCAAGACAAAAAATAGTGATAATAGACAAATAATTGTAAAATTTTATTAATGTAATAAATCAAACTTAGTATATGATTACTATTGTAGTATGAAACAATATTTTTTACTTTTATTTACTTTACTTTCCATCCAATCATTTTCTCAAAACAATTGGTTAAAAAACTTTGGCTCAACTCAAATTGATTATGGCGATAAGGTAATAACTGATCAGTTAAACAATGTATATATTGCTGGAAGAATGAGGGTAAATATGACTATTGGAGATACTACATTGATTAAGTTTGGATCAAGTTTTTACAATTATTTTTTAGCTAAATTTTCTGAAAATGGCCAATTTCTGTGGGCTTTACACTTGGAGGCTGCTCCAAATACAGATCCTGTAGGTGGTTTAGCGTGTGATGTGTTAAATAATGTTTATATGACATTAGAAAGACCCGGTACACTGTATAAAATTAGCACTAACGGTATTGTTTTAATAAAAAAAACTTTCAATGCTCAAAATGCACGTTTATCGAATGTGCAAATTGATAAAAATTCTAATATTTGGGTTGGTGGTTCTTTTAGCCAAAGTAATTTTAGTTTAGATGGTTTGCCAGCTATGCCTCATTTAGGTGGTACAGGAATGTTTGTTGCTAGATTAGATTCAACTTTAAAGGCAAAACTAGTGATACCAATTGGTAGTAATAGTTTAAGTTCTCGTGTAGGAAGAATAGCTTTAAAAGACAGTTTAGTTTATGTTGTTACCAATTCGGATAATAGTGTTTACATAAAAAATGATACCATTAAAGATGCAAGAATAATTACTACTTGTTTTGACATAACAGGAAAGTTAAATTGGTACAAAGCTATTTATCCAACCGGATTATTGGGAGGGCAGCATATTTGGGACATTGCAGTATCAGATAGTAACCAAGTAGTTATTATTGGTGAGTATTTTAGGCCTATAAAAATTGAAAACATTGTTTTGAGTAATGACAACGAAAAAGATAATTTTTTTATAGTTTCATATAACAAAAATGGAAATTTATTGTGGGCTAAAAAATCAAATACTATTTACTCTTTAGGTAAAGCAGTTAAATTTACCAAAGAAGGAAAAATAGCAGTAATTGGGAACTACAATTTTTCGTTTTCATTTGGTACCTCTAGTATTGGCGATGGTATAAGTAATAAATCGTATCCTTTTTTAATGGAACTGGATAAAAATGGAAATACCGAGTGGATTAAAAACTTAGGTCAATCGGATTGGGCTTATGCAATTGATTTGGCAATAGATAAAAAAGGCAATTGGTATTTGGGAGGGCAATACCAAGCAACTACTACCAATGTAATTGATGGTAAAATACTAACTGTTGTTGGAGAATCAGATGTTTTTTTATTAAAGAATTTTTCTGTTGAACAACCTAGTATTGGAAACACAATTTTTTGCAATGATGGTTTAATAAAGAGTATACCTGTTGCAGGTAGGAATGTTAAATGGTTTTCTGATTCTTTGTTACAAAACATTATTCACTTAGGTTTGAATTTTACTTTTAATACCAATAAAGATACTATTTTTTATTTAACTCAAAGTATAGGCCCAGGCACTAGTATTTCTATGAAAGTAAATGTAATTGCAATAGCACCAACAATTGTAAAACTTTCCCAGACTGGAAATACTTTACTTGTTTCCCCAGCGGTTGGTAATACTTATTCGTGGTTCAAAGACAATATACTTTTAAGTGGAAATAATTTATCATCTTATTCCCCAACATCCAATGGAAAATACCATGCATTAATGATTAGCAATAATATTTGTTACAACTATACTGACACAATAAATTTTGTTACTAATTCATTAAAAAATATTGAAGCAAATAAATTAAGTTTTTTCCCAAATCCAGTTTCAAATCAACTTGTAATTCAATTTAGTTCAAATGAATTAATCGACTTAAAAACTACCATTTACGATTCAAAAGGAATGATTGTTTTAAACTCGAATTTTGACAAAAATAGAAATTTTATAATCGATGTTTCTTCTTTATCAAAAGGATTATATTTTGTGGAGTTAACCTTTGGCGAGAAGAAATTTACTAAAAAATTTATAAAAGAATAGTTTAATTTAAATGGTTATGAGATATAAATGATAAAATCATTTTAGGTTAATCATAAATATCTTTTCTATGTCCAATTGTAATTATATCAATTACAACCTCTTTGTCAAAAATATTATAAATAATGCGATAATTCCCAACTCTTATTCTGTATCCATCTCTACCTTTAAATTTTTTAAAACCATTTGGTCTAGGATTTTTGGATAAATTAATAATTGCTTGTTTTATGTTTAAATAAAAAGGGTCAGGAATTTTTTATAATTCTTTAATTGCTTGTCTACTAAAATTTATAGCGTAAACCACTTATTACTTTTTATTAGATTCAATCATTTTAAAAGCAACATCCATTGGAATTCTTTCACCAGAATCATTTTTCTTAGCTTCATCATAAAGGCGAATATCTTCAAGCTCTTCAAGTTCTTCTATAATATTCTCAAACTCCAGTATAGGAAGTATTACCAATGATTTATTCCCGCTTGAATCTTTAATATATTGAGGATGTAGGGTCTGCAACTTTATGTTTTTTGAAATACAAACATAAGTAATTTTAAAATAATTTCAATTTTTTTAATTCTTCCTATCAATAATATATTCAACCAACATAGCTAGTTTGTCGGCAGTTTCTTTATTTTCTAGTTGCTTTAATATATCAATGGCTTTGTTTTTATAGTCAATCATTACTTTTCGGGTGTAAGCAATGCCATCATGCTCGTTTACATATTTTATAACTTCAGCAATTCGTTGTTTATCGGTATTGTAATTTTTTATAGAATTTATTATGTAATTTTTAGTTTTTTTATCAGCATTAATTATGGTGTAAATAATAGGAAGTGTAAGTTTTTTTTCTTTTAAATCAATTCCTGTAGGCTTGCCTATATCATCATCGCCATAATCAAGTAAATCATCTTTTATTTGAAATGCTATTCCAATACATTCACCAAACAAGTGCATTTGTTCTATTTGTTCTTGGTTGGCACCTGCACTGGCAGCGCCCATTGCGCAACACGATGCAATTAATGAAGCGGTTTTTTTACGTATAATATCAAAATATATTTCTTCTGATAGATTTAAGTTCCGGGCTTTTTCAATTTGTAACAACTCGCCTTCACTCATTTGTTCTACAGCGGTGCTTACTATTTCTAGTAATTTAAAATCTTTGTTTTTAACTGCTAAAAGCAATCCTTTTGAAAGCAAATAATCGCCAACTAAAACAGCAATTTTATTTTTCCAAAGGGCATTAATACTAAAAAATCCCCTGCGTTCATCACTGTCATCCACTACATCATCATGCACCAAAGTAGCGGTATGCAAAAGCTCAACTAAACTAGCTCCTCTGTATGTAGCATCGGTAACACCATTAAATAATTTAGCACTGTAAAACACAAACATGGGCCTAACTTGTTTGCCTTTGCGTTTTACTATATACGTCATAATTGTATCAAGCAATGCTACATTGCTTTTCATAGCCAGTTTAAATTTATCTTCAAATAAATTTAACTCGTTTGCTATAGGCTGTTTTATTATATCTATTTGATTCAATTAAGTTTTACTTTGGGCATCAACAGCTGCAATAGTTACCATATTTACTATTTCGCGCACACTACTTCCTAATTGTAATACATGTGCCGATTTTTTAAGTCCTAATAAAACAGGTCCAATGGCTTCACTTGATCCTAATTCTTGCAATATTTTATACGAAATATTTCCTGAACTTAATGAAGGGAAAATTAATGTATTAACAGGTTCGCCATTCAATTCGCTAAAAGGAAAATTATTTGATAACATTTTTTGATTTAAAGCAATATTGGCTTGTATATCTCCATCAACAACCATGTAAGGATAACGCTCTTTTAGCATTTTTCTTACCAAGTTCATTTTCTGAGGTACTTCTCCATCTGCCGATCCAAAATTGCTGTAACTTAACAATGCAATTCTAGGTTCAATATTTAATTTTTTAACAGCTTTGTATGTCGAATATGTAATGTCAACCAAATCTTCTGCACTTGGGTATCTATTTACAGTAGTATCAGAAAAAAACAATGTACCTTTTTTACTCAACATAATGTACATACCTGCTACATTTTTAGTTCCCTCTTCTTTCCCTAAAATTTGTAAAGCAGGTTTTATCGAAGTTGGATAATTTTTTGTTAAACCACTTATCATTGCATCAGCTTCACCCATTTCAACCATCATTGGTGCAAAATAATTTCTTTCAAACATTAGCTTTCTTGCTTCGTGTAAAGTAATTCCTTTACGTTGTCGTTTCATAAAGAAAATATCAGCAAATGCATAGCGTTTAGACTCCTCTTCTATTGGGTCAATAATATTTACATCTTTTAAATTAATATTATTTTCAAGTATAATAGTATTAATTTTTTCTCTATTTCCTAATAAAATTGGAATAGCAATTCCTTCATCTTTTACAATTTGAGCAGCCCTAAGTATTTTATAATTATCAGCTTCGGCAAATACAACTTTCTTTAGGTCTTGCTTGGCTTTATCGGTTATTGCTCTTATAAAATTGCTTTCTTTTCCAAGCCTAGCCAATAATTGATGATTGTATTTTTCCCAATCGTGAATTGGGTGTTTGGCAACACCACAATCCATAGCAGCTTTAGCTACAGCGGGTGAAACAGTTGTTATTAATCTTGGGTCAATTGGTTTTGGTATAATGTAATTTTTACCAAACGTTACATTTTTTTCGTTGTAAGCTAAATTTACTATTTCAGGAACTGGTTCTTTGGTTAATTGCGCTAAAGCATATACAGCAGCAATTTTCATTTCTTCAGTAATTTTTGATGCCCTCACATCCAAAGCACCTCTAAAAATATAAGGAAACCCCAATACATTATTAACTTGGTTAGGGTAATCGCTTCTGCCAGTTGCTATTATTATATCAGGTCTTGAAGCTAGCGCTAAATCGTAAGATATTTCAGGATTTGGATTTGCTAGAGCAAACACAACGCAATCTTTAGCCATACTTCTTAGCATGTTTTGGTCTACTACATCTGCTTTCGATAACCCAACAAAAACATCAGCATTTTCCATTGCATCTTTTAGTGAATTTATATTTCTACTTGTAGCAAATTGCTTTTTTGTTTCATCTAAATGGGGGCTATCTACTCTTATAACACCTTTGCTATCGCACATAACTAAATTGTTTGGCTGAACGCCCAAAGCCAACATTATTTTAGCACAACTAATTGCCGATGCACCAGCGCCATTATAAACTACTTGAACATTATTAATATTTTTACCTACTATTTCTAAAGCATTTAAAAGTGCAGCACCAGTAATTATAGCAGTTCCATGTTGGTCGTCATGCATTATTGGAATATCAAGTTCTTCTTTTAAACGCTTTTCTATTTCAAAACATTCAGGAGCTTTTATATCTTCTAAATTTATACCACCAAAAGTACAAGCAATATTTTTTACTGTACTTATAAATTCTTCGGTGTTTTTTGTGCTAATTTCTATGTCGAATACATCAATATCTGCAAAAATTTTAAACAATACTGCTTTGCCCTCCATTACTGGTTTCGAGGCTTCTGGTCCTATATCTCCTAATCCTAAAACGGCAGTTCCGTTCGAAATAACTGCAACCAAATTTCCTTTAGCAGTGTATTTGTAAACAACGTCAATATTTTCGGCAATGGCTATGCATGGTTCTGCAACTCCTGGCGAATAAGCTAAGCTTAAATCTCTTTTTGTATTGGTCGGTTTTGTAGATACTATTGCAATTTTACCGGGTCGGCCTTTGCTGTGGTATTTTAATGCATCTTCTTTTAATTGACTCATTTTTTAAATAAATTTACTTTAATAAGTAATTTTAGAATAAGGGTAGGAATAAATATTTTATAATAAGCAAACGTAATATTATTTTTTATAAATACTATTTGATAAAAAATAATGATGCAAGAGTATTGATTACCTGTTTAAAATATATTTAAGTACCTTTTGATACAATTCTTCAGGTTTAAAAGGCTTCGTAACAAAATCGTTCATACCAGCTTCTATTACCTTTTTCCTAGTTTCTAAAAAAGCATCGGCACTTAAAGCAATAATTGGTATATAACGGTTTTTAACTGGAGAATTATGAGAACGTATAATTTCGGTTGCTTGAAATCCGCTCATTTCAGGCATTTGTAAGTCCATTAATATTAAATCAAAATCGTTTCTTACTTTCAATAATTCAATGGCTTCCACACCATTATTGGCAATTACTACATCAGTGTTCCACTTTTTAAAAAACTGTTTGGCTACAAATTGATTCATAACATTGTCTTCTACAACTAGTATCTTGTAATCACTTAAATCAAATATTTCTAGCGCTGATTTTTCATTTTCTAGTTCCAGTAAATTACTCGAATTAAAGTCTAATACTACTATAAAAGCTGTTCCTTGCCCTACTTTACTTTTTACTTTAATATCGCCATTTTGCAAAAGAGTTAAGTTTTTGGTAATAGCTAAGCCCAATCCTGTTCCTCCAAATTTTCTTGTTGTATCAGTATAAGCTTGGGTAAAACTATCAAATATTTTCGACTGCTTGTGCTCTGCAATTCCTATTCCAGAGTCCGAAACTGTAAATTGAAGCTTGGTTTTTTCTGTATTTTTTTCTATTAAATCTATTTCAACTTTTATAAATCCTTTTGATGTAAACTTCAATGCATTTCCTACCAAATTAAATAATATTTGATTTAATCTATAAGGATCACCTTTTATAATGTTTGGAACATTTGGATCAATTTTTACAGTAAAATCTAGCCCCTTTTCTTTCGATCTATAATCAAAAGTTTTTTGAAGTTTTGTCATTCTTTGACGAATGTCAAACTCAATATTCTCGAATGTTATTTTACCGGCTTCTATTTTCGAGAAATCTAAAATATCATTTATAATAACTAATAAATTGTCGGCCGAGTATCTAATTGATTTTAAATTTTCTAACGAAGTGCCTTCAAAAGTTTTTTCATCTAATAGTAAATCAGTTAAACCCATAATAGCATTCATTGGGGTTCTAATTTCATGACTCATATTTGATAGAAATTCTGTTTTAGCTTTTGCAGAAATTATTGCATCATTTCTTGCTTGCAACAACTCTTTCTGAAATTTTTTAGTTTCAGTTATATCTTTGCTAAAAACTGCTACTCCTGTAGTTTCACCTTCACTTTTAATTGGATTGTATGTAGTTTCAAAACAATAATAAACATCATTTAAAGTGTTTTCTTCTATGTGTGTAAGTGTTTCTCCTAATAAACATTCATTTATTTGTTTTAAAGTATCTTCATTTTTAATTATGTCCTTTATATTGTCACCAATTTTTACATAAATATTTAATTCAGCTAAAATTTTGGTTTTAAACGATGAGTTAAAAGAAATTATATTATACAATTTATCAATTGCAAAAACACTGTTTTGAGTACTTTCAATTATTGCAGTAAGTCTATTGTTATTTTCCTTTATTTCTTCTTCTGCTTTTAGTCTTTGGCTTTCTATTTCCCAAATTCTTATGCCATTTAATATTACTTTTTGTATTTGATCAGGATTAAGTTCGGCTTTTGGAAAATAGTCAAACGCTCCGTTTTTAATCATTTGAACTGCTAGTTTCTCATCGCCTTGAGAAGTCATTACTGCAATTGGCGTAAATATTTTTAGCTCTCGTATTTTTTTAAGTAATTCAAGTCCATCTACACCGGGTAATAAATAATCTAAAAAAATGCAATTGTATTTATATTTATTAATTGCTTCTATTGTTTCTTCTGCATTTTTACATATTTCAAATTCGTATTTTAAACCTGTTTTTTTTAATGTTCGTTGAAACGAGATTATATCTACATCATCATCATCAACTAATAGTATTTTATAAATATCAACTTGCATATTGTTATTTAAAAATGTTTAATTGGGGAATTCACATAATTTCCAGAAACTGTTCAATGTACATACCACTTCCATAAATTGCTCCATAGATAGTGGTTTTAAAATGTAACCAGCAACATTAAAATTAAAGGCTTCTACTTTGTCGTTGTCTTCATTCGAGGTTGTCATTACAAATACACTTATATTTTTAAGCGATTCTTCACTCCTCAATACTTTTAAAAAGTCTATTCCACCCATTTTAGGCATATTTAAATCTAAAAGAATTATTTTTGGAGCATTTATAGGGTCATTGGCATGAACTTTATGCAAATATTCCAAAGCCTCAATGCCATTATTTGTAATATGCAAAGGGTTTGTTACATTGTTTTTTTTAAATGCTCTTCTTACATTAATTATGTCTATTTCATCGTCTTCAACTAGTAGTATGTTTATCATTTTGTCGCTCATTGTGTTTTTTTTGTTCTTTTTTCAATATTAATTTTTTTTAAAATTATAAACTACTTTTATTCAAAAAAATTAATAACATTACAATATAAAAACGAACAAATACTGTATTTGGATTATTTTTCTACGCTTGGTTCACAAATAAAATTAACAAGTGTTTTTTTTGTTAACTTCTTAAAACTAAATGAATAGAATTAGGTTTATATTTGCAACGTTTTATGAATGTAAAAGTAGAAATTGACGACAATTCAGGTTTTTGTTTTGGGGTAGTGTTTGCTATTTCAATGGCCGAAGATATTCTTGACAACGAAGGTAAATTATATTGCCTTGGCGATATTGTTCATAACGATGAAGAGGTTTCGCGTTTAAAAGCCAAAGGGTTGCAAATTATTGATCATGAGCAACTAAAAGAATTAAGAAACGTAAAAGTGTTAATTAGAGCGCATGGCGAACCACCCGAAACCTATAAGTTAGCAATGGACAATCAAATAGAGTTAGTTGATGCGAGTTGCCCAGTAGTATTAAAATTACAAAATAGAGTTAGGGAAGCTTACAACGACAATGAACAAATTTTAATTTATGGCAAACATGGCCATGCAGAAGTTAAAGGTTTGGTGGGTCAAACTAACGGAGAAGCCATAGTAGTTGAAACTTTTGAAGAATTAGAAAAACATAATCTACCCAAAAAATTACAATTATTTAGCCAAACTACTAAGCGAACTAAAAACCTTTATAAACTAAAAACTACACTCGAAGAAAAAGGTATTGAGGTTGATTTTAACGATACTCTTTGTCGCCAAGTAAGCAATAGAGATGTTCAATTACCAGCATTTGTTAAAAAATTTGATAAAGTAGTTTTTGTTGCAGGCTTAAAATCATCAAACGGAAAAGTTTTGTTCGATGTGTGTAAAGAAAACAATCCAAACACTTTTTTTGTTAGTAGTAAAACCGAAGTAAATAAAGATTGGTTTAAAGAAAATGACAATGTAGGAATTTGTGGAGCTACTAGCACTCCACAATGGCAAATGGAAGAGATAAAAGAAAAAATTCTTTCATTTTAATAAATAAAAAACATGAAAACAATAATCATAACATCATCAATTTTAGTAATTGGCGCAATTTTAGTTTACAGTTTTAAAAACAAAAAAGTTGAAAACAGCACTAAAGGAAAGTCGTTTTTCGATTTAACAATTAAATCGTTAGATGGAAAATCAGATATTAAAATGAGCCAATTCAAAGGCAAAAAAATATTGTGTGTTAATGTAGCCAGTAAATGTGGTTATACGCCACAGTACGAAGGTTTACAAAAACTATACGAATCAAATAGTGGAAAATTAGTAATAATAGGTTTTCCTTGTAATCAATTTTTGTATCAGGAATCGGGAACACCAGAAGAAATTGCAACCTTTTGTAAAAAGAATTATGGAGTTACCTTTCCATTAACCGAAAAAATTGATGTTAAAGGATCAAAACAGCATGAAATTTACCAATGGCTTACCAACAAAGCTACCAATGGTATAAAAGACGTGGAAGTAAAATGGAATTTTGGTAAGTTTTTAATTGACGAAAACGGAAAATTTGTAGAATACTTTGGAAGCAATACTGAACCTCAAAGCGAAGAAATTGCAAAATATTTAAAATAAAGTTTGTTATTTTTAAAAAGCCAAAATCATTTATTATATTTGATTTTGGCTTTTTTTATGCTTAAATACTTAACTCAACTAATTTATCCAAACAACTGTATTTGCTGCTATAATCAGTTAGTCGATTCTGAAATTTATGTGTGCACCACTTGTTTATTAGAACTTCCGGTTACTAACTTTCATACATTAAATGAAAATGATTTAGAAAAAGTTTTTTGGGGAAGAGTAAAAATAGAAAAAGGAATAGCTATGTTTTATTATAAAAAAGGTGGAAAAACAGCTAAACTTTTACATGCTTTAAAATACCATAACGATCCTGAAATTGCTCATTTTTTGGGTAGGTATTATGCAACTTTTTTAAAAAATTTTATTAAAGAAAATGCCATAGATGCTTTGGTGGCTATTCCATTACACAAACATAAACTAAAGTTAAGGGGTTACAATCAAAGCGAAATGATAGTTAAAGGTTTGCAAGAAGTTTTGGAAATAGAAAATTTTAGCGAATACGTTTTAAGGAATAAATTTACTGAAACCCAAACAAAAAAAACGCGTTTTGAACGCAACGAAAATGTAAGTAAAGTATTTGAAATAAGTAATGAAAATACATTTGAAAATAAACACATTTTATTAATAGATGATGTAATAACAACTGGAGCAACCATTGAAAGTTGTGTAAATCAATTAACACAAATTAATAACTGCAAAGTAAGTATTGGTTCTTTGGCATTTGCTCACCAAGGAATTTAATAATTAATTTTTTCGATTAATATTTTTACTATGTTCGCCCTAACTAATACTGTAAAATCTTTATATAATTAAAAAATAGCATTTTCAGTTTCTTAAGAACACAATCAGTAATTACAAAAAGCAATATTTTTAAAATGACAGAATCACAGAAAAAACCGATATTCAAAAATCTTACTTTTCAAATAATTGTTGCCATGTTTTTGGGAGCAGTTTTGGGTATTTTTGTACATTCAAATTACGACATAAGCTCAGCCAAAACTTTTAGTGGTTATATTAAAATGCTTGCCACTATATTTATTAGGTTAGTTCAAATGATTATTTCACCATTGGTTTTTACAACTTTGGTAGTGGGCATTGCTAAGTTTGGCGATATAAAAGCAGTTGGACGAATAGGAGGAAAAGCCATGGCTTGGTTTTTTACAGCTTCATTTATTTCGTTGTTAATTGGTATGTTTTGGGTTAATATTTTAAAACCTGGAAATGGACTAAATCTTGCCAATTTAGATGCAACTTCTGTTACTGATTTAACAGAAAAAACACATGGTTTTTCTGCACAAAATTTTATTGAACACATTATTCCCAAAAGCATAATAGAGGCAATGGCCTACAACGAAATTTTACAAATTGTTATTTTTTCTATATTTTTTGGCTTAGCCGCTGCCGCCATAGGCGATTATGCCAAACCTGTAATTTCTGCTTTAGATAAAACATCAAGTATAATTTTAAAAATGGTGAATTATGTAATGTATTTTGCTCCTATTGGTGTTTTTGGCGCCATTGCTGGGGTATTTGCCATCAGAGATTTAAATGATTTATTATTGACTTATGCCAAATTTTTTGGATCTTTTTTAGTTGGAATTTCAACACTTTGGGCTTTTTTACTGTTAATTGGTTTTGTGTTTTTGGGCCATAGAATGAAAGCTTTATTAAAACACATTTTATCGCCATTAGTAATTGCATTTGGCACCACAAGTTCTGAAGCAGTTTTTCCAAAATTAACAGAAGAGTTAGAACGTTTTGGAATAAAAGACAAAATAGTTTCGTTTATGTTGCCTTTAGGTTATTCATTTAACTTAGATGGAAGCATGATGTATATGACATTTGCAAGTATTTTTATAGCACAAGCGTACGGCATTCCGCTCGATATGCCAACACAACTAACCATGCTATTTGTATTAATGCTTACAAGTAAAGGCATTGCAGGTGTGCCACGCGCAAGTTTAGTAGTAGTTGCTGCAACTTGTGGCATGTTTAATATTCCAATAGAAGGAATTGCGCTAATTTTACCGATTGATCATTTTTGTGATATGTTTAGAAGTGCAACCAATGTTTTAGGAAATGCACTTGCTACTAGCGTAGTTGCAAAGTGGGAAAAAGAAATTTAAACTTTTTAAAACGGGTTTTAATTTTATACACTATCTTAATTTATTTAGCCTATTTAGTAAACTTAAAAAACAGTATTATTATTTTAGTTCTGATAATCAGTTAATTATTTTAAAATTTTACCTTTTTAACTTAGTAATTTTTTCGTTTTTTTGCATTCCTTTAAAAATATGACAAGCTACACAAAAGAAACTTATATGCGCTGGTTTGAGCAAATGATGCTTATGCGTAGATTTGAAGAGAAAACAGCACAGCTATATGGCCAACAAAAAATAAAAGGTTTTTGCCATTTATATATTGGTCAAGAAGCAGTTGTGGCTGGAACAATGACAGCTTTAAATAGCGATGATAGAATTATAACTGCTTACCGCGACCATGCGCATGCTTTGGCTTGTGGCATAACTGCCAATGAAGTTATGGCTGAATTATATGGAAAAGTAACTGGCTGTTCCAAAGGCAAAGGTGGTTCTATGCACATGTTTAGCAAAGAGCATAATTTTTTTGGTGGACATGGAATAGTAGGAGGTCAAATTCCGTTAGGAGCTGGAATTGCATTTGCCGATATGTGTAGAGGTGGAAAGCAAGTAACAGTTTGTTACATGGGCGATGGTGCTGTTCGACAAGGTGCATTGCATGAAGCTTTTAACATGGCAATGCTTTGGAAAATACCTGTAATATTTGTTTGCGAAAACAATGGTTACGCTATGGGAACTTCGGTTGAAAGAACTACCAATCAAATGGATATTTACAAAATTGGTTTAGCCTACGACATGCCTTGTAAAGAAGTTGATGGAATGCAGGCAGAAACTGTACATGAGGCTATTGCTGAAGCCGCTGAAAGAGCAAGAAAAGGGGATGGGCCAACTTTTTTAGAAATAAGAACTTACCGTTATCGTGGTCATTCAATGAGCGATCCTGCAAAATATAGAACCAAAGAAGAAGTAGAAGAGTATAAAATGCGCGACCCTTTGGAAAGAGTAAGAAAATCAATTTTAGACAATAACTGGGCTTCTGAAAATGAATTAGAAGCAATAGAAGAAAAAATAATGGTTGAAGTATTGGCATCGGTTGAGTTTAGCGAAAACTCGCCTTATCCTGAAGGAGCTGCTTTGTGGGAAGATGTATACGCTGAACCCAATTACCCATTTATAAAAGAATAGAAACAAAATATTAAAGAATAATAATAAGAAAAGGAAATGTCAGAAAAAAACAAAAACTCGGGATTAGATTTAGATGCTACATTGATGGAAACAACCCACAAAGTAGAACATTTTTACCATAAAAATAAAAAGAACATAAACATTGTTGGAGGTACAATTTTAGCAATTGTATTAGGATATTTTTTATTAACTAAATTTTATTTAGAACCAAAAGAAAAAGAAGCTCAAGTTGCTATTTTTCCTGCACAAAACTGGTTCGAAATTGATTCATTTAATTTAGCTTTAAACGGACAAGGTGATAAATTGGGTTTTTTAGCAATTACTACTGATTTTGGTATGACTAAAACTGCAAATTTAGCTCATTACTATGCTGGAGTTTGTTACATGCAAAAAGGCGATTTTGCAAGCGCAATTGAACACTTAGAAGATTTTGATACTGATAATAAATTAATAGGTCCAATTGCCATTGGTTTATTAGGAGATGCTTACAGTGAAACAAATGATTTTGATAAAGCTATTAAAAATTATACCAAAGCAGCTAATATGAGTAAAAACAAATTAACTGCGCCAATTTTCTTGAAAAAAGCAGGTTTTGTTTACGAAGAACAAAAGGAGTGGGGAAATGCAGAAAGTATGTATGAAAAAATTAAAAATGATTATCCTGAATCTTCAGAAGCAAGCGATATAGATAAATATATAGCAAGAGTTAAAGCACAAAAATACAACAAGTAATTTTACTCGTTATTGCGAGCGAAGCGTGGCAATATAACTGAGAGATTGTTTCGTTCCTCGCAATGACATACTTCAAACAAACAAAAAAGAGGTTGTACATTAATGTAAACCTCTTTTTTTATATTTTAAAATAATAAAATATGGCAACCCAATTAAAAAATTTATCAACTACAAGTTTAGTTGCAACCAAAGCATTTTTAAAAAGCAAAATAAGTATAGTTGTAGCCGAATGGAACAGCGAAATTACATTTGCATTGCGCGATGGTGCTATTTCTTTTTTAATGGAAATGGGAGTAAAAGAAAAAAACATTTTGATAAGCTACGTGCCGGGTGCTTTTGAATTAGCGCATGGCGCACAATTAATGGCTTTAGATAAAAAATGTGATGCGGTTATAACCATTGGCTGTATTATAAAAGGCGAAACACCTCATTTTGATTTTATAGGCAATGCTTGTGCTAACGGAATTATGAATGTAGGTTTACAATATGGCTTACCAATTATTTTTGGAGTATTAACTACCAACGATTTAAAACAAGCCAAAGAACGCAGCGGAGGAAAACATGGAAACAAAGGAATTGAAGCTGCTGAAACTGCATTAAAAATGATAGCTTTGCATAACGAATTAATTAAATAATGATGGGTACTTTTTTTTATATATTAATATTTTTGGTTGGTGCAGTAATGATTTACTTATTTAAAAAGTATTCGAATAAGGATTGAAGAAGTAATACTTAATAAAGATTTCCTGATGATTTTATGTTTCAATTATCTGAAGAAGAATTTGCTAACTTGATATCACAATTTGTGACATCAAGTTGCGGGGACAAGAAAAATGCCATATGCCTTTACTGAATTAGATGTATCAATGCTCTCAAAATACTTTAGCCATCAATAGAAATATAACCTCAGGCTTGTATTTACTAAAAGTACAAATGGAAGATGAAGTGGAGTTTTTTAAAGTTTGGATAAGGTAGAAAAGGTCAAAGTATAATTCAAACTCTGGGTCAGTTCGAGCGTAATCGAGAAAAAACTAACTATTATCGAACTCCGCTACTATTGACGTATTTTGCTTAATCTTTTAATTATTACTAAAATAAAAAAAACACATATATACATAGTTTACAAGCTATGTAATCTATGTATCTATGTGGTTTAAGTTCTTTTTCAAGCGCACAAAGAATTGCACATCATTTTACATTGATTTTTTTATTTAAAAATTAACCAAAATTTGAAGCACTAAAGTTCTTGCGGGGTCTACTCTTCCTGGCCTAGTGGCATATTCGCGGTTAGTTAAGTTATTAACCAAAACACCAAACGAATAGTTTTTATTTGGTTTTAGTCCAACACGAATATTATGCACCAAATCGTAATTACCTGCATCGTTAAAAAACCTTTTTACACCAGGTAATAAATTCACAAAATCATCAACTTTTTCGTATACACTGTAGTAAAACATACTGTATCCAAATGTCAATTTTCGGTAGGTTAAATCTAAATCAAACTTAGCTGTAGTTCGGTTACGGTAAGTCATTAAAGCATTTTTAAGCTGTGTGCCATCTAGTGCTTTACTTACATTTAAACTTTCAAAAAACAATTTGGTATAGTTTCCATAATCTTTCAAACTTTCATCAACACTCATGTTTACAGGTAAGCTGTAAGTATAACCCATTAAAATCCGAATCATTACATCTTTTATTTTCCCTTCGCCTTGTACACTTAAATCAAATCCACCAGCCCTCACATGCCCAACATTAAAAGCTTTGAAGCCAATTTTTGGATCAGGATTTTCGATGGTTGGTTTGTTGTATTGACCAAATCTAAAATCTATCATACTGTCGTAATCTTGCATAAAAATGGCAAAATCGGCTGATGCCACAAACCCAGCAATTTTAAACCCTTGTTGTATGCCTATTTCGGCTGTCCAACCTTTTTCGGGAACTAAATTAGCATTAGGCAACACATTTAAAAACGATACTTTGTCTTGAACAAATTTTTCGCCAATGGTTGGCACTCTGTAGCCTTCGGAATAATTTGATCGTAAAAAAGTTTTTTTACCTATTTGGTAATTTAATCCAATGCGTTTAAGCAATGCTTTCTCTAGTTTTGAAGTATCTTGCGCTATCAATTCATACCTTAATCCACCAGTTAAAATTAAGTTTTTGTAAGTATAATCAAGCTGACTATAAATAGCCCCTGTTGCTCCGCCAAATTCACCTTTGTATACGTTGCCAACACTGTATAATGCTGTGGTGTATAAACCACTATTTAACGAAAAACTTTTTGATATTTTAAACTTATTATTATAGTCAAATGCATAAATATTTGCTACTGCATCGTTTTCGCCAGGAAAGCGTGCCTTGTCAACCAATCTAGTTATTTGGTACATTCTAAATTTAACCGCATGGTGCATTAACTTCGAGTCATAGTCAAAATGAGGGTCTATGGTAAAAATCCTAAACACATCATCAATAGGTTTCGATTGGTTAAACTGTAAAAGCGTTCCGGTATCGGCATTTGCCCATAAAAAATACCGGCCTGATTTTTCAAACATTAAACTTCCGTTTACACCAAAAGTTATTTTTTTATTAAATTCTGGTCTGTAGCGAGTTTTAAAATAAGTTCTCGCCCTAAACTCATCGCCATACTGTAAGTGGCTTCGGGTACTTGTTATGTTTCCGCTTAACACTAAATCAAAATTACCAAACATTTGTTTGTGTGTAAAAAACATTCCGTTATTAAAAGGTTGGGTAGAAGCTTCCCACCAATTTATATAACCTCTATCATAATTTTGCATAACACCTTGGTAAGCTTGTATTTTAGTTTTTGGAGTTTTGGTTGGCCATCCAGTTCTTACATTTATAGTTCCGTTTAGTGCTGCTGAGCCATATAAAACCGAAGCTGCGCCTTTAATTACCTCTATTTGTTCTGCAGCTTCTATTGGTAAAAACTTCCATCTTACATCGCCCAAATCGGCTCCCATTAATGGCATATCATCAAGTAAAACTGCTACTTTACTTCCGGTATTGTAACTGTATCCAACTCCACCTCTTATGGTTGCTTGTCCATCTATAACTTGTATGCCAGGCAATCTATTTACTACTTGCGAAAGGTCGGTGCTATTGGTATTATCTATTAAATATGGTTTTATAATGCTTACTGAAGCAATTTCTTTGGCTACTTTTTTTCCTTCGCGAGAACCTGAAATTACAATTTGGTTCATTTGGTCGTTAAATGGTTCCAGTTCTATTTGTATATTTTTTATTGAACTTTCGTCTAATTCTACATTTAAGTAAAAAGTTCTATAACCAACTCTCGAAACCTTTAAAGTATGTTTTCCAGGAGTAGTAACAAACACAAAGTTTCCTACACTATCAGAATATAATTTTTTTGTTTTATCGAGCGATACAATAGCAAATTCAACAGGTTTATTTGTAGCAAAATCAATTATAGTTCCTCTTATTTTTGTTTGCTGAGCAAAAAGCAGATTTTTTAAAGTAAAAAGTATTAAGAAAAGTATAAATTTATATTTCATTAAGAAGTGCTTAGGTAAATGTATTTAACAAATATGTAAAATTTTATTTAAAAGCAATTATAAAATTAAAGAATTATTTAATAATATTTAGAAATAGCATAAAATAAAAGTTACTTTTCGTATTAACAATTTGATAGAAAAGTAACTTTTATTTTAAATCATTATTGTTAATTTGCAACCGAAATAAACCAACAAATAAATGAAAATATTGGTAACAGGCGGAATTGGATACATTGGATCGCACACCGTTGTTGAATTGCACAATGCAGGTCACGAAGTAGTAGCAATTGATAATTTTGATAATTCGTATCCGGAGGTGCTTGACAATATTGAAAAAATTACCGTTAAGAAGGTTGATTTTACAAATGTTGACATCAGAAATAAGCAAGCATTAACTGATTTTTTAGTGGCTCAAAAAGGTATAGATGCAGTGATTCATTTTGCGGCATTTAAAGCAGTGGGTGAAAGTGTTCAAAATCCGCTAAAATATTACGAAAATAATGTAGGTGGAACAGTGAATTTGCTTTATGCAATGGAAGCTGCTAGTATCAATCAAATTGCTTTTTCATCTTCATGCACCGTTTATGGTGAAGCCAACCCACCGGTTGATGAAAATACTGAAAGACCCGAAGCACAATCGCCATACGGAAATACCAAACAAATTTGCGAAGAAGTGCTTTTTGATTATACCAAAGCAAGCAATTTAAAAGTGGTTTCATTGCGTTATTTCAATCCTGTTGGCGCACACGATTCTGCTTTAATTGGAGAATTGCCTATTGGAGTTCCAAATAATTTAGTGCCATTTATAACGCAAACTGCTATTGGCAAAAGGGAAGTTTTAACTGTATTTGGAAACGATTACCCAACTCCAGATGGCACTTGTATTCGCGATTATATTCATGTGGTTGATTTAGCCAAAGCGCATGTAAAAGCCATTGAATTTTTAGAACAAAAAAAATATACCGAAGCATACAGTGTATTTAACTTAGGAACTGGACAAGGAAACTCGGTTTTAGAAGTAATACAATCGTTTGAAAAAGTAACAGGTGTAAAAGTAAATTATAAAGTTGGTCCACGCAGAGGCGGTGATGTAATTCAAATTTATGCCAATTGCGATAAAGCAACCCAAGTATTAGGTTGGAAAACTGAACGCGATTTAGATAATTGCATGCTTACATCGTGGGCTTGGGAGAAGCATTTAGCTGGTAAATAGACCATGGTCTATAGTCCATGGTCAAAAAAATTATTACTCAAAATATAACTGATTAGATATGTCAACAAGAAAAATATTAATAACAGGCGGAGCAGGATTTATTGGCTCTCACGTAGTGCGTTTGTTTGTAAATAAATATCCTGATTACGAAATTTATAACTTAGATAAATTGACTTATGCAGGTAATTTAAAAAACCTGACAGATATTGAAAATGCACCCAACTATCATTTTGTAAGACTTGATTTAGTAGATGCATTGGCTTTAAACAATTTATTTAACGAACATCAGTTCGATTCTGTTATTCATTTAGCAGCCGAAAGTCACGTAGATAGAAGCATTACCAATCCAATGGATTTTGTAATGACCAATGTGGTTGGAACAGTAAATTTATTGAATGCAGCCAAAGAAATTTGGAAAGGTAATATGGAAGGTAAATTGTTCTACCACGTATCTACCGATGAAGTGTATGGTAGCTTGCACGATGGTGGATTCTTTTTGGAAACTACGCCATACGATCCGCAAAGTCCTTATTCGGCTAGTAAAGCCAGCTCTGATCATTTTGTAAGAGCCTATCAAAATACTTATAAAATTCCGGTGGTTTTAACCAATTGTTCTAATAATTATGGACCAAATCAGTTCCCTGAAAAATTGGTTCCATTATTCATTAATAATATTAGAAACAACAAACCATTACCTGTTTATGGCAAAGGCGAAAATGTGCGTGATTGGTTGTATGTAGTAGACCATGCACGTGCAATTGATGTGGTTTACCACAAAGGCTTAATTGGCGAAACTTACAATATTGGCGGCTTTAACGAATGGACCAATATTGATTTGATAAAAGTAATTTGCAAAACCATGGATAAAATTTTAGGTCGCCCAGTTGGTGAAAGCGAAAAACTAATTACTTATGTTACCGACCGAGCAGGCCACGATTTGCGTTATGCCATTGATGCCAATAAAATAATGAATGAATTAGGCTGGGAACCAAGTTTACAGTTTGAAGAAGGCATTGAAAAAACCATACATTGGTACATGGATAACCAACAATGGATGGACGAAGTAACCAGTGGCGATTACGCCAACTATTACGATAAAATGTATGCAAGTAGATAGTTAGTTTAAAGCACGAAATTCAAATATCGAAATTCGAAAAGGGGTTGATTTAAAAATCAACTCCTTTTTTGTTACTATTTTAGCTAGAGTTTATATTTTCACCAATCGTTCTTAATGTTCGGTGAAAACACCGACTATAGACAAGATGTATGCTAGTAGGTAAAATATAGTTTAAAGCACGAAATTCAAATATCGAAATTCGAAAAGGAGTTGATGTAAAAGTCAACTCCTTTTTTGTTACTATTTTAGCTAGAGTTTATATTTTCACCAATCGTTCTTAATGTTCGGTAAAAACACCGACTATAGACAAGATGTATGCTAGTAGGTAAAATATAGTTTAAAGCACGAAATTCAAATATCGAAAAGGAGTTGATGTAAAAGTCAACTCCTTTTTTGTTACTATTTTAGCTAGAGTTTATATTTCCACCAATCGTTCTTAATGTTCGGTGAAAACACCGACTATAGACAAGATGTATTCTACTATCCGTAGAGTTAGCAAAGCGCTCTACGGTTTGGTTATGAAATGAAGTGTCTCCGACACGGACTTATTGAAATGAGTTAAAAACTCTTATTTCATTTACTAATTCGTAGTCAGCAACGCCATTGCCCAGAACACAAGACTACGAACAGTTGTGAATTTATCAGTAGGAATTACCTTATAGTTCATTTAAAAATTCGCTTAATGTTTGCTTGTTTTTTTTGTTTTCTTTTAGGAAAATAACTTGCTCGTAAGCCTCTTTTAAATCAGACTTTATTTTAAGTGTTTGCTCGTACTTTTTTAATTTATTTAATAGCTTTTCCCAGTCAGAAAATGACAATTGCACTGCATTGGTTTTACCATTTACGTCACTTAAATATTGAAGGTCTAGTTTCATATTACAAACATAAATACTTTATGTAAATTTTTTCAATTCAATTTCAACAAAAAAAATCCCATCAGAACTAACCAATGGGATTTAAAATATTTATTTACTAAAATTATTGCGCAATAATACTAATAGCTGTTCCTCCGCCCGGAGCCAGTTTTAACAATAGTTTTGATTTATTGGTTACTGTAATTTTTTCTATTACATAAGCCTCAGGATTCTTGTCCCAGCTAGCATCAGCAGCATCGCGGTAAATGGTGGCAGTGTATTTTTTACCTTTATCCAAAAAGCTAAAATCCATGTTTAAATCTCTAGCGTTTTCATCGGTTATACTTCCCAAAAACCAATTATTAGTTCCTTTTGCTTTACGGGCAATGGTTAAAAATTCGCCTGGTTCGGCATGTATTACTTTGGTATCATCCCAATCAACCGCTACATCTTTTATAAACTGAAAAGCATCTGGTTTGGCTTCATAATTTTCGGGTAAGTCAGTTGCCATTTGAACAGGACTGTACAAGGTTAAATACAAAGCCAATTGCTTGGTTAAAGTAGTATGCACTTGTTCTTTTGCATCTGGATAATAATTACTCTTTTTTATTTTAAAAATTCCTGGCGTGTAATCCATTGGTCCGCCCATTAAGCGAGTAAAAGGTAAAATAGTTTCATGCTCTGGCGGATTGCCTTCACTCCAAAAATTAAACTCTTGTCCGCGTGCAGCTTCTGCCGCCATAAAGTTAGGATAAGTGCGGTGCAAACCTGTTGGACGAACTGGCTCGTGAGCCACTACCATAATATTGTATTCAGCAGCTTTTTTTATAGCACGCAAGTAATGGTTCACCATCCATTGTCCATCGTGAAATTCACCTCTTGGAATAATTTTTCCTACATAACCCGATTTTAAAGCATGACTTCCAACACTTGCCATTAAACGGTAAGCAGAATCAATCCAACGTTCGTAATTAGTAACACTTCCGCTTGTTTCATGGTGAGTTATCATGCCCACACCTTTGCTTTGCGCATAAGCATTTAAACCTTTAAAATCGTAATCAGGGTAAGGAGTTACAAAGTCAAAAACGTCTTCTTTCCATTTGCCAAACCAATCTTCCCAACCATCGTTCCAACCTTCTACTAACACACCACCAAATCCATTTTTAGCAGCAAAGTCAATGTATTTTTTTGTATTTTCAGTGGTTGCACCATGTTTGGTTTTTGTCTTTTGTTTTCCATCTGAGCCAGCATCACTGGCCGATTGTCCACCAGCAAAATCCCAAGTAGATAATCCCAAATGCATTTCTAACCAAATGCCACAATATTTCATTGGTTTAATATAACTGGTGTTGGTTAATTTTGAGGGTTCGTTTAAATTTAAAATGGTTTTTGAAGCTATAATATCTCTTGCATCATCACTTATAATTATGGTTCTCCAAGGAGTGTTGCAAGGAGCACGCATGTAAGCTTTATTGCCCACCGCATCGTTAGCTAAAGTGGATGTTGCTTCGTAAGTTGCTAAATCGAATTTTAAATCCATTGCAGAATAATTAATCAAAGCAGCTTCATGAATATTAATGTAAACATTGTCTTTGGTTTTAATCATTAAAGGAGTTTGAACAAATGCACCTTTTATAGGAGTTGCAGTAAAAATAGCACCATCTCGTTTCTTGGCTAACTTTTCAATTTCCGAAATTTGCGATGTGTTATAAGTATATTCATTGGTATCAAAATCGCCCGGCATCCACCAAATTTTATGGTCGCCAGTTAAGTTAAACGTAGTCAATTCATCCGCAACTACAAAGTGAAATAAGTTTGGTTGTTCTGGAAAAACATACCTAAAACCAACACCATCGTTAAAAACCCTAAATACAACTTGCATTATGCGTGGTTTTTCGCCTTTTTCTTTAAGGGTAATGGCTATTTCTTTGTAGTTATTTACAATAGTTTTGGTTTCACCCCAAACAGGAGAGTCCAAGTTTCGTTAAAGCTGCTCGAATCAACTCTTAAAATGCTAAAGTTGTTTAGTAAATCTTTTTGGTCGTTTATTTTAAAACCCAAGTTCGAACTTTCAATAACTGGTTTTGCTTTAAAATTTACGATATAATTCAATGCACCTGCTGCATTTAAACTAAGTGATAAAGTAATTTTTTTGTTAGGCGAATTAACAGTAAAGTTTTGAGCAAAAGTTGCGCAAGAACTAGTAAGTAAAATAATACTGAGTACGTTTTTTATTTTCATTTTTTAATATTCTTTGAAAACAAAAATAAACTTTTTAGTGGGAGAACAAAGTTTTGATTTTTGATTTTGTTTAATAAGTAAAACAAGTTTATTTAATGTTATTCGACCTTTTCAGGGTCGGATAAACCGTACTGAAAATTAGCCCCAAATGAAATTTGGGGCTATTAATATTCAATCCTTTCAGGATTGCTTTTGTTATCCAAAACCCCAAAGGGGTTTAATGTGAATAGCCCCGAGCTGCGCTCGGGATATTAGTAATAATAACAATACCAACTACGAAGTAGTTGAATTAAAAAATCCATAAGTCAACGACATTAATAAATGTATGTGGAATTATTTTATGTCACTTTAAGCCTTAATTGCCCACCTTAATTTTGCTGACCGTGCCCGTGGGTTACTTCCTACTTCTTGCGGAGTTGGCCTAATTGGGTCGGGTGCTATTTGGCTATAAATACCTTGTCGGTAAAAAGTTTGGAAAGCTTTTTTCACCCTTCTGTCTTCGCCAGAATGAAAAGAAAGAATGGCTACTTTTCCTCCTGAAGCTAAAGCATCGGGAAGTTTTTCTAAAAATTTATCTAGCACACCAAATTCATCATTCACCGCTATGCGCAATGCTTGAAAAGTTCTTTGGCAAGATTTTTTTATTCTATCTATTTTATCATTCGGAGGTAAAAAATCTAAAGTTTCCTTTATTATATCTTTTAAATGAGTGGTGGTTTCTATCAGTCTTCCTTTCTTTAAACTTAATACTATTGCTTCAGCAATGTAAGCTGCATAAGGTTCATCGGCATTTTCTATTAATATTTCTACTAATTCGTCTTCGTTTATTGTTTTTAAAAATGCTGCTGCCGATTTTCCACTTTTGGGATTTAATCTTAAATCTAGTGGTCCATCTGTTTTTAACGAAAATCCTCTTTCAGGGTTGTCAATTTGCATGGAGGAAACACCTAAATCAGCCAAAACGAAGTTTAATAATCCAGATTCATACCCTATTAAATCTATGTTTGAAAAATTCATTTTTCTTGGAAAAAATATGTCTGGCCCAAAACCTAAATTGGCTAGTCGCTCAGTTGTTTTTGGCAGCTCAAAAGGATCTACATCAGTAGCAAATAATTTACCATTAGGTTGTAATTTATTTAATATTTCTAAACTATGTCCACCATAACCAAGCGTGGCATCCAAGCCTACTTGTCCGGGTTCTATTTTTAAAAAGTCCATAATTTCAACTACACAAATTGACCTATGCATGCCAGCAGGTGTATTGCCTTTTAGCAACACTTTTTCTATATCGTCTTTATATTTTTCGGGTTGTAATTCTTTGTATTTTTCGTTAAAAGTTTTAGGATACGATCCTTTATAGCGAGCTCGCCTTTGTGGTTTTGAATCTTCATTTTCCATTTTGTAAAACTATTAAATAAACATCTTAAACAAAAAAATCTCTTGAGTTTAATACTCAAAAGATTTTTTTAATTATGCTTATAGTTTAATTTTATTTTTTAAACCAGCTTTCAGCAAACGATTTCATTTTTTCAAAATTATCTTTCAATTGCATATTCATTTCTTCAATGTTTTCGGTTGCTGCTTCCTGCAATGTTTTAAAATGGTTACTTAATTCGCCCATTTTTTCGCTAATTTCTTTTTGCTTTTCTTTTAATTCATCGTTTAAGTCCATTTTGCCTAAACTAAATTGTAATTTAACAATTTCTAAACCTGTTTTAAAAGCTTCGGCATTGTGTTCAAACATGGTTAAACTTTTGTTATAAACATCATCAAAATTGGTTTTACCAGCTACATAAAATTCGTGCATGGCCAACTCAATTTTATTTTTTTGATCTTCAAATGCATCCATTCCATCGGCTTTGCCTAAAGAAAGTTGTAAGCGCAATGCTTCCATTTTATCTTTCATTTCAGCCAATTTCTCTTCCGACATTGTTATGCCTTTATCAAGGTTTTCTTTGAAAGATTGTAGCAAAGTTTTGTAATGTTCTTTTTGTTTTTCAAAAGCATCACCTGCATCCATTTTTCCTAACGAAAATTGTAATTGCATTTCTTCCAAACGTTTTTGCCAATCGGCCATAAATTGTTTGGTTTGTTCACTAAAGTTTTTTTCTTCCATGGTTTTGTTTTTTATATCAAAGGTATTTTAATAAACAATTTTTTAAAATAAATTATTATTAAGTTTTTAGTTTGAATTTTCTTATATTTTTTCTATTAACCGACAACTATCAACAGTCAACTATTAAATAAAATAACCTTTTTGCCAAAGCGAACAAAAGTCCATAGTTATAGCTACTGAAAAGTGAATGGCTACTCCAAGCCAAATGCTGTTGCTTTTTAAACTTAAAATTCCTAAAACTATTCCTGCAACAATAGCAGCAAGTGTTTCGGGCAGTGGTTTGCCAAAGTGAATCATACAATAAGGAATTGTCATTACCAAAATGCTATAAAACCCAAATCGTTGTTTATTGCCATGTAACATAAAACCTCTAAAGAAAAACTCTACAGCAAAAAACTGTAATAAATTCAAGCATTCCCAAATAAAAAACCTAGGAAATAATCCTTCCCCTTCTTGCAGTTTATAAAACGGATATTTATGTTGAAAACTTTCAGTAAACGATGCGGTGATAACTATTGGAAACATTATCCCAATTAGCAATAAGTATATTTTATAATCTTTTAAAGCTCCTTTTATGCTTAAACCATAATTCGAAAATTTATCTTTAAATACAAATTTAATAATTATCAATGGCACTAATCCATAAAACAAAACTATAATACCTACCCAATAAGTTAAAGCATATAATTTGTCTTCCATTAACAAAGCATAACTATTGGCTAATTTGTTAAAACCAAGGTTTTGAAGGAAAGAAAAAGCAAAATTGGTATGACCAAAATACTCATCTAAACTAATACAAACTGCAGCCGAAATACATACAATAAAAGCTTGCAATTTGATGGTTTCTATTTTATTTTTTTCAGTATTGTAATAAACATTACTTATTAAAGCTTTTAACATTTATTAAAGCTATTAATTGGTAAAAATTAGATAAAAATATACAGCAGGTACAGCAATAAACAAACCATCAAACCTATCTAAAACACCACCATGGCCAGGTAATATTCTGCCCGAATCTTTAACTCCAATATTTCGTTTCAAAAGCGATTCTGTTAAATCGCCAAAGGTGCCAAAAATTAAAGTTAACAAGCCAAAAATTATCCATTCATGAAAAACTAAAATATCAAAAAAGTTAATTTTAGATAAACCAAAAGCAACTAAAACTATTAATAAAGCAGCGCCAATACTTCCTTCCCATGTTTTTTTAGGACTAATGCGTTCAAATAATGTAGTTTTACCAAAATTTTTTCCAAATATATAAGCACCAGTATCGCTAGTCCAAAGCATTAAAAAAAAAGCCATAGGTAATGCTGCATCATAAGTAATGCTGTTAAATCTCCCAAAATCGGCAAGCATACTTAATGGAAAACAAATATAAATAATACCTAAAACTTGATATGCCAATGTGTCGAATTCGCGTTTAGTTTTTTCAAATAATTTTATAATTATCATTAATAAAAAAACAGGAATTAAATGATAAAACCAGCTAATATCCCAATCGTTTCTTATAATTAAAGCAAACATTATATTTATTATACTACCAGCTATAACTCCTAAATATTGTTCTATCCAATTTTTGTCGGGCAACAATAATTGGTAAAACTCGCGTAAGCATAAAAAATTTATAAAAAAAAGTAAAATGTAAAACGACCATTCGTTTAACATAGTACAAAGAATTATAGTTAGTATAAAAAAGAATCCAGTAATCGTTCTCTGCCAAAAATTACTCATGCTTTTGTTAAAAATTATTTGTATTAATTAATGCTAAAGCTTTTTCTGCATTTTCTTTATGGCAATATATTTGAACATTACCAAAAGCACCAGCGTAACTGCTATCAGTTTTATTAATATCCATTGCTTCTATTTCATTTTCAGCTAATAAAGCTATTATATTTTGTGCTGTATAAACGTCTTTAACGTCTGTAATTTTTATCCAATCTTCCATATTGTTATTTTTTAAAAATTTGATTAAATCTTAATTTACTCATAGCAAATATAATAGTAATAACTCCAAATGCGGCTATTAAAGTTACATATATTGGAAATGAATAATCATCTTTTAAGAATTTAATTTCGGGATTTATACTAAGCAAATAATATGCTATAATAGTAATAGTATTATTTAAAAAATGACCTAAAATACTTACCCAAATACTTCCACTATAAGCAAAAGCATAGCCTAAAACTAATCCAAATAGAAACCTTGGTAAAAAACCAAAATAATCGCCATGAATAGCACTAAAAATAATAGATGTAAAAATGATAGCAACATGAACGTTGTGGAAACACATTTTTACAAAATTTTGAATACAACCTCTAAAGAATATTTCCTCAGTTATTGCGGGTAAAATAGCAACTATTAAAATATTAAACAACAACATTGGAACCGAATTGGCCTTAACAAAAGCTTCCATTTCTAATTTATTTAGACCCTCATCGCCTCTTAAGTATTTTTCAATGTCTTTCAATGAATCTGGAAAATGTAGATTTTGATTAAATTCCATTAACCATGAAGAAACAGGAATTGTCGAAATTATTAATACTATAATAAATAAATAATTAAACCAACTTGTTTTTCTATCTACTTGTAAAAAATGCAAAGGGTTTTGGTTAATGGATTTGCTAAACAAGTAAGAAGGGATTATAAATATAGCTACAGAAACGATAGCTTGATTAATTTTTAAAGCCAAAACACCCCAATAGTTATTATTTGGATTATGAATTATATCGTTTATTGAGGCAAATAAATCAATTTTAAAAACAGTTTTGGTTATAACTAAACCCAACGTTGCGCCAACCATATAAAAGGTTAACACCATTCCAATTAAAATAAAAATATTCCAAAGAAAGTATATAATGGGGTTTGATGTAAATGTGGGTATCTTAAACATTTTGTTATTTTTGTGGGCGCAATATAATTTTAAAATAAATAATTGGTAAAAATAGGTAATATAGATTTAGGAGAATTTCCGCTTTTGTTGGCTCCCATGGAAGATGTAAGCGATCCTCCGTTTAGAGCGGTTTGTAAAGACAATGGTGCAGACTTAATGTATACTGAGTTTATTTCATCAGAAGGATTGATAAGAGATGCCATAAAAAGCAGAAAAAAACTTGATATTTTTGAATATGAAAGGCCTGTTGGCATACAAATTTTTGGTGGCGATGAAGATGCAATGGCACTGGCAACGCAAATAGTAGATGCTGTAAACCCCGATTTGGTAGATATAAACTTTGGTTGTCCTGTAAAAAAAGTGGTTTGTAAAGGAGCTGGAGCTGGTGTGTTGAAAGATATAAAATTAATGGTTCGGCTAACAGAAGCTGTAGTTAAATCAACTAAACTCCCTGTTACTGTTAAAACCCGATTGGGTTGGGATGAAAATTCAAAGAATGTAGAAGAAGTAGCATTAAGATTACAAGATGTAGGTATAGCAGCATTAAGTATTCATGGCCGAACGCGGGCGCAAATGTATAAAGGCGAGGCAGATTGGACTTTAATAGGTAAAATAAAAAACAATCCAGCTATAAAAATTCCTATTTTTGGCAATGGCGATATTGATAGCCCCGAAAAAGCTTTAGAATATAAAAATAAATATGGGGTAGATGGAATTATGATTGGCAGAGCTGCCATTGGTTATCCATGGATATTTAATGAAATAAAGTATTTTATGTTAACAGGAAAACACCTCCCAACACCAACTTTAAAACAAAGAATTGAAGTATGTAAAAAACATTTAACCAAAAGTGTAGAATGGAAAGGAGAGGGGTTAGGTGTTTTAGAAATGAGGAGGCATTACACTCATTATTTTAAAGGATTAGAGAGTTTTAAACCATTTAGAACCAAACTTGTAACTATTAATAGTTTTAATGAAATATTGGATGTTTTAGATGAAGTAAATAGTTTTTATAGCGAGAAAATGGCTGTTTTAAACTAAAAATAAACATTAGGCATTTTTATATTTTAAATTAAATATGTTAAATATTTTTTTAATATAAATAGAATTGCTTTCTCATTAATTTTATTGAAATTAGTAAAATTGCATTAAAATAAGTTGCTGTTATTACCAAAGTTTCTCTAACTCGAATACATGCAATTAATTTTTCATCATATAATAATATAGATATAATTAGTATGATGGCCAATGTTTCAAACAAGTAAATTTATTTTAGAAGTGCAGATAAAGAAAACATTCTTACTAACGCACATGGAATTCCAGTTTTTATGTAGCAATAGTAAATTTTAATAAAATTCCCTTTTAAAAAAAAGAAAAGAATAAATAATAATTTTATCGAACAACCTTTTTTAAATAAAAAATTGACAAGTATATATATGAATATTTATCAATGAACGTTTAATTTAAAAAAACTAAAATTATGAAAAAGTTATTAATCACATTCAGTTTACTATTTATTTTATTTCAAAGTAAATCCTTTTCTTGTGGCTTTAGGCAAGGAATTTCGTTTAGAGAGCCCTCTAAAAACAATCAAATTGTTATTGGCAAAATTAATATTTCAGGGCCCTTGTTGGCCTTTGATTTAAATGGAAAAATAATTCCAGGTTTTGATAAAATACCTATCAAGCAAAAAACAAACTACGATTACATTGAGCAAAATGGTGTTTTATTAGTTTCTCACGATGAAGTATATGACTTTTATGATATTAAAAATAACTTTAATAAAATTGGAGATGAATATGTTTCAGTAACCTTATTTAGTGAAGGTTTTGCCATTGTGTCTGCCAAAAATGAACGGTTAAAAATTATTGATGAAAAAGGAAAAACGATTGCTGTTTTAAACGACTTTAAGGGTAAATCAATTGAGTCGGCTAGTGAGTTTAGTAACGGTTTAGCAGCTGTAAGAACTGAGGATGATTTATGGGGATTTATTGACACCAAAGGCAATATTGCAATAGAACCACAGTTTACGAATACTAGTTTTTTTAATGAATCATATTGCATTGTTGAAGTAAGAAAAAAAAGAAAAACTGCAGTAGGAATTATTAATAAAAAAGGAGAATTTACTTATCCATTAACTTTAAATATTAAATTTAATGAAAAAGTAAGTAATGGATTAATTGGCTTTAAAAGAACAAACGATTCTTTTGGTGTGATGAATGTATTTGGAAAAGAATTGATGAGCCCTAGCAATACTATTAATTGGCTTGGTCCATTTTATAATAATGCTTTGGCTGTATTTTCGAACGGCAAAAACTTTGGTGTGATAAATAAGGAAAGCAAAGTAATTGTAAGATGTAATTTTAATTTTATTCAAATATTAGATAAAAATATTATTGGCATCAATAATAACAATATTGATGTTTTTGATTTGAATGGTAATAAAAAAACAAATTTAAACTATAGAATGCTTGTTGGTTTAAATAATGGTAATTTCCTTGCAACAGACAATGATGGCATGGTTTTTTTGGATAAAGATTTTAATGAAATAAATAAAACTTCATTAATAGGAATTGAAACTTCTCCCAACTATTATACAAGTAAAAAATATGCTAGAACTGATTATTTTGAAACTAATAAAATAATTTCAAATCCTTTATTACAAATTAGTTTAACAAGTATTGCTGGTTTAAAAGTAGGAGATGGGCCAGTTAAAATGATTGATTATTTTGACTTGGAACAAACTAAGCAATTTGATTTAATTGATGACGAAGAAGATGAAAGAGTAGTTATAGACCAACCTGAATATGACAACGTTGATGCTAATATGTATGGATTTATAAAAACAATTAAACCAATAGAAGCCCTTACTCCTTTAGAAGAAGCAAAGAGAATAGCAGACTCAATAGCTTCTCTTGAAGAAGAAAAATATTATGATGAAACTGATGAAGATGACGAAGGAAGAATGTATTACGATTCTTTAAGATTTTTATCTGATAAAAAATCACAAACAATAAATATTTATGATATTCCAAATTTCCAACTAACCTATTTTTTAAATTATAACGATTTTTTAAAGAACAATACTTTTGAAGAAAAGAAAAATTCATGTAATACTTGTAATTTAATAGGTACAAGCATAAACAATAATGCAAAATTAATTGGATATGATTTGTTAATAGAAATGAATGGAAAAGCAAGCGGAAAAGCAGCTGAACTTTTAGAAAATATAAAGCTCGTATTTAAAAATTTAGGTTTATCAGTTGAAAAAAAGGGTTACGAATACATATTAATTAATACTAAGCAAAACAATAAAAAAGTGGGTACTATTAAATCAACTAATGGTGATTTGGTAACAATAAATTTTATATTTTAATAAATCTATTCATATTGTTTTAAAAAGAAAAAGGTCAAAAGCAACTCGCTTTTGACCTTTTAGTTTTAATTTTTTTGTTATTTAGCAATACTCATCAAAAGCTGCTTTTAAGTTTTCAGCAATCATATCTGCACTGCGGCCTTCAATATTATGGCGTTCTATAAAATGAACCAATTCGCCATTTTTGTACAACCCAATTGATGGAGATGATGGTGGGAAAGGAGCAATAAATTCGCGTGCTTTAGCAACAGCTTCTACTTCTTGTCCTGCAAATACTGTTAACAATTCGTTGGGTAATTTAGTTGATTCTTTAACAGCTTTCATAATTCCTGGGCGGGCAGTTCCTGCTGCACAACCACATACCGAATTAAAAACCATTAATTTTGTTCCTTCATTATTTTTCATTGCTTCAGCTACTTCATCAGCTGTCATCAACGATTTAAAACCTGCTTCAACTAACTGTTGACGCATAGGTGCTACTAACATTTCTGGATATGGCATATTATTATTTTTTTTAAATTGTAACTGCAAAAGTACAATTTTGTTTCCAAAATATATTTAAGTCTATTTGGCATTAAAATATCTTAAAACATTTTATTGTTAAATTGTTTAATATATAATTATCAGTTTTTTAAAACGATTGATATGATTATTTTTGAAAAAATTTAAATAAACACAATAAAACACAACATGTCAGAAACAAAATCAGTAGCTCCTTATAAAGTTAAGGACATTAGCTTAGCAGAATGGGGAAGAAAAGAAATTACTTTAGCTGAAGCAGAAATGCCAGGTTTAATGAGTATTAGAAAAGAATATGGTCCAGAACAACCATTAAAAGGTGCTCGTGTAGCTGGTTGCTTACACATGACCATTCAAACTGCGGTATTAATTGAAACTTTAAAAGTTTTAGGAGCAGAAGTTACTTGGAGTTCATGTAATATATTTTCAACTCAAGATCATGCTGCTGCTGCAATTGCTGCTGCTGGTATTCCAGTTTACGCATGGAAAGGACAAAATGAAGAAGAGTTTGATTGGTGTATTGAGCAAACTTTATTTGCTTTTGAAGGTGGAAAACCTTTAAATATGATTTTAGATGATGGTGGCGATTTAACTAACATGGTTTTTGATCGTTATCCTGAATTAACTAAGGATATTAAAGGATTATCAGAAGAAACAACAACTGGAGTTCACCGTTTATACGAACGTATGAAAAAAGGAACTTTAGTTATGCCTGCTATCAATGTTAACGATTCGGTAACAAAATCGAAATTCGATAACAAATATGGTTGTAAAGAAAGTTTAGTTGATGCAATTAGAAGAGCAACCGATATTATGATGGCTGGTAAAGTAGCTGTTGTTGCTGGTTATGGTGATGTAGGAAAAGGTTCAGCAGAATCGTTACGTGGTGCTGGTGCGCGTGTATTAATTACTGAAATTGATCCTATTTGTGCTTTACAAGCTGCAATGGATGGTTTTGAAGTAGTTACTATGGAACAAGCTTGCCCTCGTGCAAATATATTTGTTACAGCTACAGGTAATGTTAACATCATTGCTGAACGCCACTTTAAAGCAATGCGCGATAAAGCAATTGTTTGTAATATTGGTCATTTTGACAATGAAATAGACATGGCTTGGTTAAATAAAACGCATGGTGCAAGCAAAAATACACTTAAACCACAAGTTGATATTTACAATGTTGATGGACATGAAGTAATTATTTTAGCAGAAGGTCGTTTAGTGAACTTAGGTTGTGCAATGGGTCATCCTAGTTTTGTAATGAGTAATTCATTCTCTAACCAAACTTTAGCTCAAATAGAATTATGGAACCACAGCGATAAATATGAAAATAAAGTATATGTACTACCTAAGCATTTAGACGAAAAAGTAGCATATTTACATTTAGCTCATATTGGTGCAACACTTACTGTTTTAGATGGTGAGCAAGCAGATTATATTGGTGTTAAAGTAGAAGGTCCTTTCAAAGCTGAAATGTACAGATACTAATAATTAATAATAATTTATACGAAAGCCAATCCTGTTAGGATTGGCTTTTTTGTTGCAATTAATTAGATAATTAGTTTCCTAATCCCCAAAAGATATATATTTTAGGGATTGTAATCTCCAAAAGTTATGTATTTTAGGGATTATATTCTCCAAAAGTTATGTTATTTAGTATTTATTTATGTTTTTGTATTAAAAAAATTGATTTTTTATGATAACTAGAACTATTTATCAATCAATAAAAGAATCGATGTTTAAAGGCAAAGCAATAATACTTTATGGTAGCCGACAAGTTGGTAAAACTTCCATTACACAACAATTGGCTTCCGCCAATGCTGGTGCCGATGTAGTAGTTGTTGGTAATGCTTTTGAAAAAAATCCTGATTTAATTTTAGCCATTAGCAATGCCATTCATGGTGTGGCTAGTGCTAACTAAAAAAAGCCGATTCATTATTTGAATCAGCTATTTTTTATTAATCATTGTCATCTAAACTAAAAATATCCTCTACTTTTTTGCCAAAAATCTTGGCTATTTTAAGTGATAAAACAGTGGATGGCACATATTTATTTGCTTCCATGGCATTAATAGTTTGTCTGCTCACACCAATCAATTTAGCCAAATCATCTTGAGTAATATTTTTAATGGCTCTTTCTATACGAATATTATTTTTCATTATGAACAACTTGATTATTTTTATAAAGTACATAATTAAACCTAATTAGGAAAATAAGTAGGTGGGTAAACATATTAAATATCAAAACTGAAAAAAAGTCCATTCCATAAACAAAAATCATAGCAATTAACAGTAAACCATAGTTGAAATAAGTAGCCCAAAGCAATGATTCCAATCGTGATTGAGCTATAAATTCATCTTCAGTTTTTTCCTTTGAGCAAGCTACAAATAAAGAACCAATAATAATAAATATACCCAAAAGTTCATCAGTAATATTATTGGTTGTAATGGAAAAGTTATTGGAAGATTTAAATATCTCACTATCTACGATAGCAAATACTTTCACATTGAGAAATGAAAATTCATAGTCTAAAACATAAACTACAAAGGCAAAAATGCAAGCGGGAATCAACATGATCCATCCAATTCTTTTGAATGAATAAGGAAATAAAAAACGTGTTTTCATAATATTTATTTTTTTAAATTGTTGAAACAAATGTAAAACAAATAAAGCTATTTATCAAGTAATTTTTACATTTTGTAAAATAAATCAATCTAATTGTATGGTTTTCAAAACTAAAATGCTTCATTCATTGTAAAATACAATCCTTGAATGCCATTTTCGCCCCTACCATAATCAATTCTTATATTTACATGTTCCCTTCTTATTGCCAAAAAGCGATACCCAATTCCATAATTAAATTTAGTATTTTCAAAAAGTAATGAAGCCTTGTTAGCTACATTGCCAAATCCACCAAAAACAGTTATTGAAATAGGACCCCAAACTTGCTTTCTTAACTCTGCTTGAAAAGCCATAGCATGGTTGTCTCTATAACGACCGTTGTAATAACCTCTCAAATAGCTGTCGCTTCCTATTGTAGCAAGTTGTTTAAAAGGAATATTTCCCTCATTAGAATTACCAAATGCTTGTAATGCTAATATATTATTTTTCCAAAGTTTTATATATTGCCTTGCATCAATGGTTAGGTTATTAAACTGGAATTGACTTCCAAAAATTTGATGGTTAAATAGTGTAGAAATATCAATAAAATGACCTTTAGTTGGAAAATATATTTTATCTCTATTATCGAAACTAACAACAGCTCCAAAGCCCGAAGTAAAGCTATTATTTATACCGATTAAATTCTCATTATTAAAAATGGAATCACCTTTAAAATTACCCATGTAATTAAAATCGGCTTGAAAACCCAAATAAATACTTTTAACTACTTGTTTGGTTGCTCGTAATTGCAATCTGTTTTGCGAAAAATCGTAAAGCGATTTTGAATTATTGCTTCTATTTCCTATGCCCCAATAGTATTCATTAAAGTATTTGTATAGGTAAATTGCTTTAAAATTATATTTATTGTTTTTAGTAAAAACATCAATAAATGGCCTAAAACTATACTGATTAAGTTGTGTATATTGCGTATTAAAACGAATAATTGATGGACGAGTTATAGAATCAATGCTTTGGCGATACAAGTAAACTAAACTTAGTCCAATTTGCCAACCCGTTTCAGGATAAGCACCCCAAATAGGAACTGCAAAAAACGAATTCTTTTTAGGCTTTAATGAATCTCCTTCTAATTTATCATAAAGTTTATATATCTTTTTTTCGAGGTTAGTTTGCCCAAAAGCTAAACCAGTTAGGGTGAAAAACAGAAAGGTAAATATAAAAATATTTTTATTCATTAATTTTGAATCTTAGCAATTGATATTTATACTTTCGAACATACTTCACAACCATTTAATTTGGGGAATTAATTTATAAAAACGATAACCTAAGTTAACCCCAATACTTGTTGATTGAAAGGCAACAAAATTTGGATAACTAAAAGCATTTAAATTACCATCGTAAGTAACAAAAACATTCCAAAAGTATTTGTTTCCATTTTTACCTACCGATAATTTAGCATGGGTATCAAACTCTAAACTAGTTCCAGTTTCATTAAATTTATTATTGTTAATTTTATAAGTTGCAATTCCTAAACCAAAAAAAGCGGAAGGAGAAATAAACCATTTACCATTTTTAAAACAAAAGTTATAAGCATAACCTGGTCTAAAATTTAATCGCCACAAGCGAAGAAAATTCATTCCTGTTAGTTCGCCATAGTTTTTTACACTATCTATATTATTGGGAATTAAACTGGAGTCGGCCCTTATTGATTTAATACCCGCATTACCCATAATTAAAAAAGCACCTGATGATTTTTTTTGAAACTCAGCCATAGAAAGTGCGCTTCGATAAGAGAATTTTTTATAGTTAAAATTGTAAAAAAAATTTAAACCATGGTCTTCAATTTTTGCATCTGGCCTTATAGAAACATTTGAATCATTGCCTTGTATTCTGTAAGCTCCAATAAACGAACGGGAATAAATTTCGCCACCACCCCACATTTGATAATAACTAAATGAAAAATCGTAGTAATTAGTTCTTCCAAATTTATCTTCATTTCCACTGGTTCTGGGTATTTGAACTCCAAATGCAACTGTAAAATATTTTAAACCTAAACTTACTCCAGTTTGTAAACTAATATTTGGAGATAATTTTAAAACTTCTTTCGAGAAAGAAAATCGTGGTGGATTAATATAAAAGCCAAAGTCGTTTAACCAAGTATTTGTTTGTATATTATATGGCCTTTCAAATTGAACTATGTAATTGGTATCTTTTTGAGCAAAAACAGTTGAACAAAATAATGCCAAAATAAAAACAGTTATACAATATCTTTTGGTAACTATTTTAATTGAAAATAAAGTTTTCAAATTGGCATTCATTCATTTTATATAATTAAAAAAAAGTAAATGCCACAGATTCAAAGATTTTGTTAAAAAACAAATCATTGAATCTGTGGCTGATAAATTACTAAGGCAATAACCTGCCGTACATTCTAGGGAAAGGAATACTTTCACGCACGTGAGGTAACTTGCAAATCCAAGTAACCAAGCGCTCTAAACCTAATCCAAACCCTGCATGAGGTACACTTCCGTATCTGCGTAAATCTAAGTACCATTCAAATGCTTCCATTGGTAATTGGTGTTCTTTTATTTTTTCAATTAGTAAATCGGTATCAGTTTCACGTTCACCACCACCCACTATTTCGCCATAACCTTCGGGTGCTAAAACATCTACACCACGGGCAAATTTTGAGTTTTCAGGATCGCGTTTTAAGTAAAATGCTTTTACTTCGTGTGGCCAATTGTAAACCATAACTGGCACATCGAACAAACGAGTTAAAACTGTTTCATCGCTGCCTCCAAAATCATTTCCGTATTCAAAGTTGCGAGCTGAATTTAACCATCCTGGAATATTACGTTCTTGTTCTTCTAAATCTTTTATTTCTTGTTTTAGTTTATCAATTTTTGCTTGGTTAAAACCTATTTCTCCTTTTTTCATTCCAGGAGTTTTAATTTTTTCTTCGCGTTCTATAATTTCGTTATTAATTTCTATAATTTTAGCTTGTATTTGCGCCAATTCATCTTCTAACGATTTAATAGAATTTTGTCCATTTACATCTTGCTCACCTTTAATAATGCGCACTGCTTCATCGTAACTTAATCGTGGAAAAGGTTTTATTATTTGTTCTAAAACGGTGGTGTCTCTTCCTACCATTTCTAATTCAGCTTTGCAATTGGTTAAAACACTTGTTACTACCGAGCGAAGAAAATTCTCGATTAAATCCATATTTTGAAAAATATCAAAGAAAACCATTTCAGGTTCTATCATCCAAAATTCAGATAAATGCCTACGTGTTTTTGATTTTTCTGCCCTAAATGTTGGTCCAAAAGTGTAAATTTTCCCCATTGCAAAAGCCATTGCTTCGCCATATAACTGACCGCTTTGGCTTAAATAGGCAGTGTCACCATAAAAATCGGTTTCAAATAAATTGCTAGTTCCTTCACATGCATTACCTGTAAATAATGGAGCATCCATTTGCACAAAACCTTCACCTTGAAAAAATTGATGTATAGCAAACGTAATTTGATTTCTAATTTTCATTATAGCCCATTGACGTTGGCTGCGTAACCATAAATGGCGGTTATCCATTAAAAAATCAACACCATGTTCTTTTTTTGCAATTGGATATTCGTCAGCAACTGCTATAACTTTAACGTTAGATGCTTGTATTTCAAAACCACCCATTTGTTTTTCATCTTTTGTAACTTTTCCAGTTATTTCAATGGAGGTTTCAATAGATATCTTTTTGCACTCATTAAAAACGTTTTCACTCACAGTTTCTGCACTCACAACGCATTGGCACCAACCTGTTCCATCGCGCAATATTATAAAATAAATGCCCTTGCTATCTCTTCGGTTACTTGCCCAACCTTTAAGCGTAATTTCTTGTTCTTCGTAATCTTTTAAATCTTTTATTAAATATGCTTGCATAAATATTTTTAACGTATTTTCTGTAAAATTAAGCTTCAAAAGTAATTCATTTTAAATTATAAGCCATAAAGATTAATCAAGGATTTTTAAATATTTTTAAATAAAAACACCTATTTAACCTATAAAAACGATTCGTTTTTTTAAAATGCTCACTTCTGTCAGACGCTTAAGAGGCCTTTGCGTTGCTAAGGCGTCAGACGGATTTGATAGAAAAATTAAATTTTAAAAATTACTTTTAATAATATTATAAAAAGCAGGATATAAAGTTGCCGAAGAAGCAATTAAAGTTTTATCAAATACGTAATCATTGCTTCCAGAAAAAGTTGAAAGTTTACCACCTGCTTGTTGCACTATAAAAGCGCCTCCTGCTACATCCCAAGGATGTAAACCATACTCAAAAAAACCATCAAATCTGCCACACGCGGTGTAGGCTAAATCGACAGCGGCACTGCCCATTCTGCGCATTCCTTGTGTGTTTACCATTAAATACTTTAAAGTAGCCAAATAGTTTTCCATTACTTCAAAATCGTAGTAAGGAAAACCGGTTGCCAATAACGATTTGCTTAATTCCGTGTTTTGTTTCACAAAAATTTGTTCGTTATTTAAAAAAGCTTTGCTGCCTTTCCAAGCAAAAAACATTTCATCTCTGTTGCATTCATAAACCACTCCTAAAATTAATTCATTGTTTTGCATTAACCCAATACTTACGCTAAAAACAGGGAGTTTGTGTATAAAATTGGTAGTACCATCAAGCGGATCAATAATCCACATCAATTCTTTTTGCTCAGTTGCTATGGTTGCTTCTTCGGTAATAAAACCTGCCTGAGGCAATAGTTTTTGCAAGCCAGCTACTAACATTTCTTCAGCAGTTTTATCTACATAACTTACTAGTTGATTAAAGGTTTTTTCTTCCACTTTGTCAAGCGAAAAGTTTTTGTTTTCAGCTAAAATAAATAAGCCTGCTTGCTTGGCTAAATTGCAAGTATCAAGGCATAGTTTTTCATAGTTTATCATGCAGCTAAATTACATTTATTTTGTAAAACAATGTTTGGCTAAATGTTAATATTTATATATGTTTGGTTTAATTAATTTAACAAATTAAACAATGGAACCTTTAGTTAACAAAAAATATTTGTTAGAAAAATACCAAGGCAAAGGAGGTTGGACTTTTGCCCGCATACCCGAAATATTACAAGATAAAAATGCCCCATTTGGTTGGGTAAAAGTACGTGGAAGTATTGATGGTTTTGAAATAAGAAAATACCATTTAATGTCAATGGGAAATGGCAGTTTGTTTTTACCTGTAAAAGCCGAAATACGAAAAAAGATAAATAAAAGAGAAGGAGATTGGGTACATGTAATTCTATACCCCGATAACGAACCACTTGAAATACCTGAAGAAATGCTTTTGTGTTTGGCGGATGAACCAAGTGCATTGGCATTTTTTAAATCGTTGAGCGAAGGTGAACAAAAAAATTATATACAACATATTTATTCTGCTAAAAATGAAGATATAAAGATAGACAGATTAGCTAAAACAATAAATAAATTGCAAAGGGGATTAAAAATGAATGATAAAGAAGGGTATTAAAAAATAAAATTAAATGTTTTATTTAAAAAAATTAAAAGCTAAAGTTAAACAAAAATGGAAACAAGAATAACTATTAATGCTACCATAAATGCCTCAATTGAAAAAGTATGGAATTGTTGGACAAAACCCGAACATATTACTCAATGGAATTTTGCAGACCCAAGTTGGCATTGCCCTTACGCAGAAAACGATTTAAGAGTTGGAGGAAAATATTTAGGAAGAATGGAAGCCAAAGATGGCAGTTTTGGATTTGACTTAGAAGCGATTTACGATATTGTAACGGAACAAAAAGAACTGACTTATACAATGGCTGATGGCAGAAAAGCGACCACTATTTTTGAAATAAATGGACAAAATACAAATGTAACTACAGTATTTGATGCAGAAAATGAAAATCCTGTTGAGTTACAACAACAAGGTTGGCAAGCAATATTGAATAACTTTAAAATGTATACGGAAACAGCTGAAAACTAAATATTATTTAAAATCAGCCCAGTTTTTAATTGTAATAACTTTTCTATCATAGTCGATTAAACCCTCTTTTTCCATATCGTTTAAAATAGTAGTAACTGTTTGCCTTGTGCTACAAACTAACTTTGCTAAATCGAGTTGAGTTAAATAATTTTTTATGGTGTAAGTGTTTTCTATTTGTTCACCATCGCTTTCGGCCCAATCTTTTAAAAATTGAATTAAACGCGAACGAACATCTTTAAAAACTACATTATTAAAACGGTTTTCAATGCGTTTAATTTTCAAACCCATAAATTTGGTGTATCCAATGGCAATGCTTGGATTTTTTTCTAAAACACGTTCAAAATCATCCATTTTAAATGAGCAAATACTTACATCTGTAAGGGCTTGAGCGTACTCTTGACTGTCATTTTCATGTCCGTCATCAAGGCTCATTTGTCCAAATAAATCTCCTTTTTTAATTATCTCCTTAATTATTTCATTGCCTTTACTATCGGTTTCGCATATTTTTATCATGCCTCTTTTTAGTAAAAAAATACGAGGAATATGTTCATCGGCAAAGTATATCATTTCCGATTTAAAAGCTTTTTTAAAACCAACAATTACACATAAATCTTTTAAATCGCTATTGCTTAACTTCCAAAATAGTTTATGGTCGCGTAGGTACCAGTATTTTAAATCAACTTCGGCCATTTAGTTTAACATATTTACAGTTTGAATAATAGCCAAAATAACAAAAATTATTGAAATAGTTTTATTTGCAAACGCCAAAAAAGTATTTATTGATAATTTTATATAAACTTTACACATAAAAATTAATAGTAAATGCAATGCAAAAGCCCCAAATGAAGCACCAATTGCAAAAAAGATTAACATTTTATTGTTTTCAAATAAATTGATATAAAATAAATGATTAATGTGAATATAAGTAATTATAGTAGTCCAAAAAAAAATAAGTTGAGGGTTTATTAAAGCCAAAAAACTACCCAAAATAAATCCTTTTTTTTTGGTTGATTTTGCAATAATACTTGTTTTATTAAACCATAAATAAATTGCAATAAATAATAATAAAAGAATCATTAATACTTGAAAATAAAGAAAATATTGTTTCCACTGTATTAAATAATCAGCAGCTTTTAAGGCTATAAAACAAAATACAAACTCAGGCCAGGAACCACCAATAGCAACAAAAATTGCATTTCTGTATTTTTGCTGCAAACTACTTGATAATACTGCTAAATTTACTGGTCCTGGTTGAATAGAACCAACAAAACTAATAGCAAATGATAGTAAAAATGCAATTAAAAATAGTATCATTTTATTTACTTAAATGCATTTTTATTTGTTTCCAAACCAACCAGAAAGGAACATATTGATTGCCTAATTCTATGTTTTGTTTTGCAATAATAAAAATGAGTTTATAATGATTAAACAATGCTTGATAAGCTTTAAAAATAAAAGTTGTAGGATCGTAAATATGAGCAGGTTCGGAAGAAACGCCATTTAACTCCATAATTTTTATATTTAGTCCAGCATTTAAATCTTCAATCGAATTTACTTTTAAATCGAATCTGCCTATATAAAAACCTTCAATAGGTTTTGCAATTTTATCAAAGACTTGAATAAGATTTGAATTAATTAAGTAGTTTCCATTTAAAAATTTTGTTCCTCTACAATGGTTTCCTATTGGTTCTAAAACAAGTTTTTCATTTAATGGCAATATATCAAACAAATTTTTTTCAAATTTATTTAACAAATAATCTAACCTACCTTGAGCCCTCAAATGGTTTTTAATTAAGGTTTCAATACTACTTACTCCATTACCAGTAATTGTTAAATACTCTTTAATAACTATGCTACTAATTCCAGAAAGTTTTCCATTAGGATAGTGAAAATACATCACTCCTAATTCCAAATTGTAGTCGATATATTCTTGTATTAAAAAATCTTCGTTTATGGAATATACATAGTTTTTTAATTCTATTGCATTTGATATTTTTTCAACATTACTGCCTCTCTCTCCCACATCGGGTTTGGCAATAAATGGATAATTTATTTGTTCATTTGCAACTAATTTTTCTACTTTTTCAAAACTGTATTCATGTTTACAATATGCTGTTTTGGGTAAATAAGTATTATCTATTTTTTGAAGAATATTTTTTTTTGATTCGCCAACAAAGCCTCCCAAATAAATACCAGGATTAGCTGCTGAAAAAAAAGTAAAACTTTTGGCTTTAAAGCTTAAAAAAATGTAATAAAAATAAACTGGAATATAAGCAAACCAATAAGGCCAAAACTCAAAACGAGTATGTTTTATGAACCAAAACTTAAAATTATTCATTTATAAAGTTAACTCTGTTTTAAAAATACGTAATGCTATTTCTTCTTCTTTTTCTACATCAAAATAATCCATTGTGTAATCAAAATCAGAATGGCTTATACAAGTTATACTTACTGTTTTTACTTTATTATCTCTATTCATTAAAATGCTGTTTTCTAAACTTCCATCTCCAGCATTTTTATGGAATTGAATAATACTTTGTTTATTAAAAACTGCAGTATTTTTTACAAAATCATTAAACCAATTAGTTCTGTTTTTTACAGCAGTTTCATTGTATAATGTAGCTGAACTCCATATTTGTGGTTCATTTGCATTTTTTATTGTGGTATGTAATTTTACCCCATCCCATCTTAGTTCATACAAGTTAACTCCATTGTTGGAGTCAACTATTATTAAAGTAAAATTTTCTATTTCTTCAAAATCGAATTCATTTATAAATTGGTTGACGTTATTGTATTTAAAAAAATCTAATAACATTAACCCTCTGCTCATTTTATATGGCGGCTTTGATTCGTGTTTTTCGAAAGCACCGTTTAGCAAACACAAAGTAAAATTATTAAGCGAAGTAATTACCCACGTTCCTCCAGCTAATTTATCTTTAGGAAAAAAAAGTTGTTGGTTATTTATAAAGTATTTTTTTGGAAATAAAGCATCAAGTCTATTTGTTTTTTCATCTCTGCTCGATGTAAGTATATAACCATCAATACCATTAGGCAAAAAAGTTACTGTGCACATGTGTTTTGATATTGAATGGTGGCATACGCAATTCCAAAATTTTTATCTAGTTTTATGTATTCGAAACAATGTTTGCAAGCTATTTGTATAATTGCCATGTGGTGTATGGCATGTTCAATGTTATAAACCAACTCTCGTTCAATACTTGTTTTAATTAAAAATTCATTATTATTAATTAAAGTATTTAATAAAATTGCTGAATCTGAATTATCAATTAATTTTATTTTTGAAATTAAATCATTGATAAAAGTAATAGTATAGGTTTTATTGTGTTCTATTAATAAATTTCTTTCGCGTTTATCGTAATTTATTTGATTTAATAAAATACCAGAATTAAATTGAACATACAACTCAAGGATGTGACGAATGTGCTTTGCTATGGTATTTCCGCTTAATAAATCAAGTTGATATGAATAATCGTTGTCGTTTATTTGTTGAACTAAACCACTAATTTGATTTAATATGGTTATTGAGTTAATTTTTAAATTATTTATTGGCATGTACAAAAAGTTATAAATTAGCTTTTGATAAATTTATTTGAATTGATACAGTTACTTTATCTCCCATAACCATACTATTCCCTCCAATTTTAAAGTCTCTTCTATCAAAAGTAAATTCACCTTTCATAGTATTAATTTCAAATATAAAAGGAATTACAATATCTTTAGTTACACCTTTCATATTTAATTTAAAATAGCCTCTAAATTTATTTCCCTCTTTGCCAAAAAAAGAGGAAACAATGCTTATTTTTGGGTATTTAACAACATCAAAATATTCTTCTTTTTTTAAATGATTATCGCGAGAGGTAATTCCAGTATTTATGGTATTTGCATCAACACTAGCTTTTATAAATGATGTTTTTAATAATTCAGGGTCAAACTTTATTTCGCCTTCAAATCCTTTAAAACTTCCTGTTACATTTAAACCTGCATTTTTTATTTTAAAAGTAATTGTAGTTGAAATTACTTTTAATGGTGTTTGTGCAATGATTATACTTATTGATAAATATAATATTGTAAAAAGTATTGTAATTTTATTTTTCATTCAATTAATTTTTAAAAGGAGTATAACAAATTCCTATCATTGGCATAAAGGTTTTTTGTCGAAATCTGTCATTGTCTTTAAATAATTTATTATTGGTTGTATATTCGGCAAAAATAAAAGTACCACCAAAGTTTAAAGCCCAATTTGGTTTAAAATAATATTTAATTTTTATTTCAGAGTTTAAACTTCCTATATCATTATCGCTAATTAGCAAAGCATTTAAACTGGTAGGTTTTGCATCTTGTTTGTTGCTTACAACAGGGTTTGTTGTTAGTCTTTTGGTACTGTTATAATCGGCAGTTACATTGCTACCAAAACTAAAACCTATGGCATCAATATTAAACTCAACTTCCCATTTTTTATTAAAAGCATAATTTAAATGTATACTAGCATTTAAACAGTTTACTAAAAAGTTATTGATAGAAATGGTATCAAAATTTTCTAATTTATCATCTGCAAATATTACCAAAGGACTTTCAACTCCACTAGTTAATTTAGAAGGTGCAGTTCTAAAATCCCCTTTACCAAAATTACTGTTAAAACGAATTCCATAACCTATTTTGAATTTTTTGTTTTTTGTTACAGCATGTAAGTGGTTCCAGCTTAAAGCCAATGCACTTGCATTACCATTGCTAGAAACAGCAAACTCATAATTGTTCATTGCATTTTTAACGTATAATTCATTGTTAGGTTGAGCTAAACTTGAAGTAGTGCTTAAAATAATTATACTTAAAATAAAAATTATATTTTTCATAATTTATAAAGTCAATTGATTGAAAACAGTGAATGGTTTTGTAAAATCAAGCTGTTTTATTTTATCAATATTTGTATATATAATTACCAAATTTAATATAAATACCAGTAGCGCCAATGAAAATAATAAACCCCCATCATTCATTATTACAAAGCCTAAAATTAATACATGCGAAATAATTGCTCCAACCATAACTCCGGCTGATAATAATGCTCCGATGAGTGATTTACTTGTCCAAATTAAAAGTATTGCCGCAATAAGTTCTGCTATTCCGCTACCAATTCTACCAACAGGTTCTATACCCAAAGTTGTAAAAATATAAACCGATTCGGTTGCACCAGTAAATTTAAAATAAAGTGTTTGAAGTAATATTGCTGCTGCTCCAAATCGGGCAATTAATATGATGTATTTATTCATTTTATCTAATAATTAGTTTTTTAACTGATTTTCCATTTGAGTTTTCTAAATTTAAAAAGTATATGCCTTTATTAAGTTTTGTTAAATCTATTTTTTCTGATTCAACAATTTCTTTATTAAAAACAACTCCACCTAAAATATTTATTATTGAAACTTTTGTTTTTTCACTGTTTAATAAATCAATATTCACATATTCATACGCTGGATTTGGATATACTTTAATTCCTAATTCTTCTAATGTTTTAAATTCTGTAGAACTAGTTTTATTGGTGTTTGATTTTGCCACATTTAAAATATTTTTATCACTTGTATTTTGAACAAATGCCAATGTGTAAATTCTGTTTTTATTCCAAGCAGTATTTATTGCTGTTTCGGTAAAAATAATATTCGAATCACCCAAGTTAGTTGGTAAAACTATATCCGTTCCTTGTATTCCATTTGCCGACTTTCTAAAAACATCAAAATGAGTATACTCTCCATTTGGTGCGTTGTAAAAAAAATAGTATCTTCAACATATAAAACGTGTAATTTTAAATTATTGTAAGGCGTATTGGTTAATCGAATTATCGATATATGACTTTTAATTAAATCGCCTTCTATTTTTTGAGATACATTTACGATCACATCAGCAGAAATATTTTTAAATGAATTAAAAATATTTGCACTGGCGTAGTTTAGAGATGCTGATTGAACCGAGCCATTTAAAACAATACGAGGAGTTCCGCCATAAATGCTGTAATAATTTGTTCTGGCATCGTTTTCAGCTTTATTATGCTGATTTAAAATACAACCAGAATAAGGTGAACTTGGGTGATAAGCAACATGTAAAACATCTTGCTGTGCTCTTACATTATCATAAAGACCAGGATTGCGAGATGCACAAACACTGCAAAGAGTGTTGGTAAAGTGTTCTACTAAAATAGTTTTGTTTTGAGCATTGGCATAAAACACCATCAAAAAACTTATAATGGTTAATTTGATTTGATTTTTCATTGTTTTTGATTTTATATTGGAGTTATTTTTTGGTAATTAAATCCCAATTTTTAGCGGCTCTTGCTTTCAAAATAGTTTCGTTTTGATTCCATTTGTTCAATGTTTTATTTATAAAGCTATAGTAAAATAAATTCAATTTTCCATTCACAATTTTGTACGATGTTGGATCAATTTCTACCGTTTCGCCATATTCGCCCATTGCGAAAGCACACCATCCTCCATAAGCAGGTTCGTACTTTTCTGGGGTTTTTAAAAACAGTTCTTTATGAGAAACACTTGTAAAATAATACTGCACTCCTTTGTAAAATATTAAATATAGCGCATTTCCTTTTTGTGGCTTACCTTCAAAATACGAAATAGGGTCATAACCTTGAATGGCTAAACTATTTTTATCTAAATTAAAGTGCTTTTTTCTTACATTAAAATCGGTTTGAGAAAAAGATATTAAGCTTATTAAACTCAATAGGGTTATTAAAATTTTGTTTTTCATTCTTTCTTTTTTTATAAAACAAATTAAAGGTTATTTAAAAAAGTAATTTGTCGGCTAACAGACAGAATGCTTGTATTTATTTTTTATCAGCAATAAAATCTAATACAATTGAGTTCATACAATATCTTTTATTTGTAGGTGCAGGTCCATCGTCAAATAAATGACCTAAATGTCCATCACATCTGCCACAAATGGCTTCAATTCTTTCCATTCCATAAGTTTTATCGGTTTTGTAAACAATGCTTTCTTTATTCGATTGTTCAAAAAAACTAGGCCAGCCACAACTACTCGAAAACTTAGCATCCGATTTAAACAATTCATTGCCACAAGCAGCACAGTAATAAGTTCCTTTTTCATTGGTATTCCAATATTTACCTGTAAATGGTCTTTCGGTTTCTGCATGTCGCGAAACTTCATATACTTCTATTGGCAATACTTTTTTCCAAACCGAATCTGGTAAAACCAACTTCTTTTTATCAGTATTTGAATAATAGGGGTTCATAGTTTTAGTAATAAAATTTTTGTTTTGATTTAGTGAAGTGTTTTTTAAATTGATGGTTTTACTAGCTGCTATGTAAAGCAATATGCTTGTAAAAAATGTGAGTGTTAAAAATAATTTTAATTTATTCATTTTGTTTTTATTTATAGTGCAAATGTAAATTGGAAGTATCAATTCAAATGTCGGGCAGTTTACATTTATCAAATATATATATAACTACCCAAAATTTTTTCAAAAACCAATACAGTTATTGAACTAAAAGTAGAAAGAATTTGCATAATTCCTTCACCAATTATTATTGATATTAATATGGAAATGTATTCAAAAGGACTAATTTGGTTTTTTGTCATAAATTAAATTTAATAGTTAACAAATTAAAATTAAGGGAATTACTTAAATTGTAATAAATCCGACAGTTTTAAAAAAATAAGTAAAAAACTGTTTTTTTTATTTGTATTCAACTGAAAATGAATTAAAAAAAACTCAAGCAACTTTTATAAACTAAATTCATCAATGTTTTAAAAAATAGAAATTCCCTTTATTTTCTATTGCGCTATAAGGCATTTTCTGTTATGTTTGCCTTCTTTGTAAATAACACTAAAAAATAAATAGAAAGTATATTTAAAATATGAATCAATATAAATTAAGCAACAATGTACTCGGTTGGGTAACATTTATTATTTCAATTATTACCTACACCCTTACATTAGAACCAACGGTTAGTTTTTGGGATTGTGGTGAGTTTATTTCAGCATCGTACAGGTTGCAAATTTGTCATCCTCCGGGAGCTCCTTTGTTTTTAATGATTGGCAGAGTTTTTGCATTATTTGCATCCGACCCGACCAAAGTTGCTTTTATGGTAAACATGGTTTCGGCTACAACTAGCGCTTTGTGTGTAATGTTTACTTTTTGGACAATTACGCATTTGGGTAAAAAAATATTAGTAAAGTCGATGGAAGAAATAAACATGCAAAAAACTTTTGCCATTATGGGTGCAGGTTTAGTTGGTGCTTTGGCTTTAACTTTTAGCGATACTTTTTGGTTTTCGGCAGTTGAAGCTGAAGTTTATGCTTCTTCAAGTTTTTTTACAACTTTAACTTTTTGGTGTATTTTAAAATGGGAAGACAATGCCGATGAAAAAGGTTCGGACCGTTGGATTGTTTTAATTGCTTACTTAATAGGATTGGCAATTGGTGTCCATTTATTAAATTTATTAGTAATTCCTGCTATTGTATATGTGTACTATTTTAAAAAGAATACTTATACTTTACAAGGGTTTTTAAAAGCAAGTGCTGTAGCAATTTTAGCAATTGGTTTTGTTCAGTTTGGTATAATACCAGGCTTACCTACTTTGGCTACCAAGTTTGATTATTTTGCTGTAAATAGCCTAGGAATGGGAACTAACACTGGAGCATTAATACTAATTTTTGTTGTTTTAACCCTAATGGCTTCTCTATTACATTATACCCAAACCAAGAAAATAAACAGTTTATATATTGCTTTTGCTTGTTACGCATCTTTGTTTTTAATTTCCTTAAACATAAATTTTTCTACAGGAAGTTTTATAGGTTGGGCAGTTTTAACAGGTTTGTTGTACTTCATTTTCTTTTATAGTAAACTTACCGATTCAGTAAAAAATATAATGGTACTTTCATTCTCATTTATTGTTATTGGATTTTCGAGTTATGCCATGATTATTATCCGTTCGTTAGGAAATCCTCCAATCGATATGAACGATCCTGATCAACCATTTGCTCTATTATCGTATATTAATCGCGAACAGTATGGCGATAATCCTTTATTGTATGGTCAGTATTTTTATGCTCGCCCAATTAGTACAAAATCGAAAGGAATGAACTACAGAAGAGTAACTGACGAAAATGGAAAAGAAAGTTATGTAGAAGCTGGCGAAAAATTAGAAAGAGTTTACGATCCTAAAGATTGTACTATTTTACCACGTATGTGGGCCGATAGAGCCGATTATATTCAGGCTTACCGTAGTTGGGAAAGTATACCAGAAGGTAAAAAAGCAACATTTGGTAAAAACATCGATTTCTTATTGTCGTACCAACTTCGTTTTATGTATTGGCGTTATTTTATGTGGAATTTTGTTGGTCGCCAAAACGATGACCAAGGATATGGAGATGACACAAGAGGAAACTGGATTACTGGTATTACTTTTATTGACGAAATGTTGGTGGGTCCACAAAAAGATATGCCATCAATTATTAAAGACAATAAAGCAAGAAATACCTATTTTGGAATACCTTTAATTTTAGGTATATTAGGTTTGGCGTTTCACATAAAAAAGAAACCCGAAGATGCAACTGTAATAGGTACTTTATTTTTGTTTACTGGTTTTTTCATTATTCTATATCTGAATTTTCCCGCCCATCAGCCACGAGAGAGAGATTATGCCTATGTTGGTTCTTATCAAACCTTTATTATATGGGTAGGCTTAGGAGTTTTAGCAATTATTGATTTTCTGTCGCGTAAAATGAATGCAATGATGGCAACTGTAATAACAACAGCTGCTTGTATTTTAGGTGCGCCTGTAATTATGGCCAATCAGAATTGGGATGACCATAACCGTTCTAATAGATTAACTGCTTTGCATTTTGCCGAAAATTATTTAAATAGCTGTGCTAAAGATGCTATTTTATTTACCAATGGCGATAACGATACATACCCGTTGTGGTATGCTCAAAACGTAGAAAATATTAGAAGTGATATTCGTATTATTAATTTAAGTTTATTAGGAACTGATTGGTATGCCGATGGTTTAAGACGACCTGCATACGATGGTAAACCAGTTGAGTTCTCTTGGTCGGCTGATAAATATGCTGCTGAAAAACGCAATTATGTAGTTTATTACGAAAATCCTTCTTCTGGTTTAAATAAAACTGATTACTACGATTTGAATAAAATTTTGGCTTTTATGGGCGATGATAATCAAAGTAGCCAAGTACAATTACAAGGTGGTGAGTTTGTAAATTATTATCCAACCAAACGCTTTAGTATAAAAATTGATAAAGCAGCATGTTTAAAAAATGGTGTTGTTCAACCTGAGGACGCACCATATATGGTTGATAGCATTAAGTTCGAAATTAGCCAAGCAAATAACATGCTTAAGCCAGATTTATTAACGCTTGATATTGTTGCAACCAATATTAATAAAAGACCTATTTATTGGGCTATTACTACAGGAAACGATGTGTATTTAAACATGCAAAGCCATTTTCAAATGGAAGGTTTAACTTACCGTTTAGTACCTATTTTTACACAACAAGCGCAAGAAGATCCTAGTCCTGGTAGAATAAATACTAAAATTTTATCAGACAATATGATGAATAAATTTAAGTGGGGTAATATGGACCAACCTGGAGTTTATTTAGATGAAACTATTTTACGTCAAACAAGTAATTTTAGAAATATTTTTTATCGTTTGGCCGCTCAGTTAGTAGTTGAAGGTAAAAAAGACAGTGCAATAAAAGCCCTTGATTATTGCCAAAAAGTGGTTCCATCAGTTAATGTTCCTCATAACTTTTTCTCAGTTCGTTTGGCCGAAGGTTATTACATTGCTGGAGCTAAAGAAAAAGGAGATGCTTTGTTAAGAGAAATTTTAGCTACGAGTGAATCGAAAGCCAAGTACTACAAAACTTTTAAAGGCAATAAACATTTTAAATTAGTTCAGCCTGAGTTAGAGGAAAGCATTCAAATAATGTCATATTGTTTGCAAGTTGCACAAAACAACCAACAAGCAGTTTTAGCAAAAGAATTTAACGATAAAATTAATGCTTTAACAGCAGGTTTATAAAAGTTAGATATTAAAAAAACCGCTACTGTTTTAAATAGTAGCTGTTTTTTTTGTTTTTATTTTTTTGAAATCTTGTATTCTAAATGTATGTTTGTTATATAGTTATATATAAACAAATGATTGTTATGGAAAAATTAAATTCAGATATTAGCAGTGAAACATTAAAAAAAGAAGCTAGAAACGCACGAAATAAAAAAGGGTTTACAGTTATTATTATTGGTGTTTCAATTCTGTTTTCAGGCTTTTTATGTAATTTACTTTTATCTATCTCAAATCCCAATTACAACTATTTTCTTTACGGATTAACTTCTTTGGGTGTCAGTTTGGTTTTTTATGGTTTGTATTTAATTTTTGAATAGTTTTATTGATTCAATAATTTTTTCCAATTGATTGCTTCATCTAAAATAGTTTTAATGTTTGCAATTGGAATACGCTCTTGCAACATAGAATCGCGGTAACGAATAGTTACCGTTTGGTTTTCTAAACTTTCATGATCTACCGTAATGCAAAAAGGAGTTCCCAATGCATCTTGTCTGCGGTAACGCTTACCAATGGCATCTTTTTCTTCGTAAAAACAGTTGTAATCAAACTTTAAATCGTCAATGATTTTACGTGCCACTTCTGGCAAACCATCTTTCTTAGTTAACGGAAAAATAGCTACTTTGTAAGGTGCTAAAATGGGTGGCAAAGCCAATACCACACGGGTATCTTTTTTATCTCCTTCGCCCACTTCTTCTTCTTTATAGCTAGCGCAAAGTGTGTATAAAAACAATCGATCTAAACCAATGCTGGTTTCAATAACGTAAGGAATATAATTGCCATAAGGTTTTCCGTTTTCGTCTAAATCAGCATCAAAATATTGCATTTTTTTGCCCGAATGTTCTTGATGGCTTTTTAAATCAAAATCAGTACGAGAGTGAATGCCTTCCACTTCTTTAAATCCAAAAGGAAAATCGAATTCAATATCGGTAGCTGCATCAGCATAATGCGCTAGTTTTACATGGTCGTGAAAGCGGTAACTGGCTTTATCGAATCCCAATGCCAAATGCCATTTTATTCTTGCCTCTTTCCAATATTCGAACCATTGTTTTTGTGTACCCGGACGAACAAAAAACTGCATTTCCATTTGTTCAAATTCACGCATGCGCATAATGAATTGGCGAGCTATAATTTCATTTCTAAATGCTTTTCCGGTTTGTGCAATTCCAAATGGAATTTTCATCCTGCCACTTTTTTGAACATTTAAAAAGTTCACAAAAATACCTTGCGCAGTTTCTGGACGTAAATATATTTTATCAGCATCTTCGGCCATTGCACCCATTTCGGTGCTAAACATCAAGTTAAATTGACGCACATCGGTCCAATTGCGAGTTCCGCTAATTGGGCAAGCTATTTCGTGTTGTTCTATTAAAGTTTTTAGTTGGTCTAAATCGTTTGCCAAAAGTGCATTATCCAAAGCAGTTTGTAATTCATCGGCTTTATTGGTTTTGCCATCTTTTTGGTATTTAGCAATTTTATCTTCTAATAAATTATCAGCACGGTAACGTTTTTTACTGTCTTTGTTGTCAATCATTGGGTCGCTAAAACCATCAATATGGCCGCTCGCTTTCCAAGTTTTTGGATGCATAAATATGGCAGCATCAAGTCCAACAATGTTTTCATGTGTTTGTACCATAAATTTCCACCAATATTGGCGCAAATTATTTTTTAGCTCCACTCCATTTTGGCCATAATCATATACTGCCCCTAAACCATTGTCATAAATTTCGCTGCTGGTAAATACAAAACCATATTCTTTGCAATGCGATACTACTTTTTTAAATACTTCTTCACTCATAAATTGGGTTGCAAAATAAGGAAAACTTGTTGATTTTTGATTTGGAGATTTTTTGATTTGGAGATTTGTTGGATTGCTATTTTGTTGGATTGTTATATTGTTGAATGGTTTTAACGTTTGATGGCTATATAGTTGATTTTTTTACTCATTAATGATGTAAACGCATGAACTTTATTAAGAGCACTTTTTAGAATAGTTACTGATCATTTTTTATAAAAAAAATTTTAATTCAAATCTTTATTGAAACTCCGAAGGAGTTTAATTTGAATAGCACCGAGTGCAACTCGGTGATAATTTCAAGCACATTTTGAAACAACTCTGAAGGAGTTGAATAACTAAAAATATAGCAAAGAATAATAAGTGTAACTCACGAAATATTCAACTCCTTCAGAGTTGTTTATTGGCTTTTTCATAAACCCTGCATTTCATGCAGGGTTATTCAAATTCAACTCCTTCGGAGTTTTATAAGATTAAATTTAAAGAAACACTGTCAATTTTTTTCAAACTAAAAATTAGCCTATTACATAATTGTAAAAAAAATACCCTTAAAATTCCTTAAATTCGCCTTCCTATATGCAGAAACAATGGCGAGCCAAACCCGAACCCGATAAAAAGACCGTTGAGTCTTTGGCCATTGCTATTAATGTAAATAAAGTGCTTTCAGGAATTTTAGTGCAACGTGGAATTGATACTTTTGAAAAAGCCAAAAACTTTTTTAGACCGCAATACGCTCACATGCACGATCCTTTTATAATGAAAGGAATGGCAAAAGCCATTGAAAGAATAGACGAAGCATTAGAAAAAAATCAGAAAATATTAATTTATGGCGATTACGATGTGGATGGAACCACTGCTGTTGCAACTGTTTACGATTTTTTTTCAAAGCGCTCCAATCAAATTGAATACTATATTCCCGATAGATATACCGAAGGTTATGGCATTTCGTTTATGGCTATTGATTGGGCCAGCAATAATGGTTACAGTTTAATAATTGCTTTAGATTGTGGCATAAAAGCCAACGACAAAGTAAAATATGCCAATAAAAAAGGGGTAGATTTTATAATATGTGACCATCATTTACCAGGCGATGAATTGCCAGATGCAGTAGCAATATTAAACCCAAAACAAGCCGATTGTCCTTATCCGTTTAAAGAGCTTTCAGGCTGTGGAATTGGATTAAAATTGGTACAAGGTTATTGTGTTAAACACCAAATAGATTTTAAAGAAGTAGAAGAATACATGGACCTTTCGGCCATAAGTGTTGCTAGCGATTTGGTTCCAATTTTAGATGAAAATAGGGTGTTGGCTTACCAGGGTTTAAAAAAATTAAAAACTAATCCTAACCGTGGTATAAAAGCATTGCTCGAAAATTATGCTCCACGACCGGAATATTCGGTAAATGACATTGTGTTTTTTATAGGGCCAAGAATAAATGCAGCGGGTAGAATTGCCGATGCAAAAGATTCGGTAAGGTTAATGATTTCGGATAAAGACAAAGATTCGGCCGAAATTGCTGAAATGATTAACCACCATAACAACGAACGCAGAAACTTTGATAGCAGCATCACCGAAGAAGCTTTTAATATGATATTGGCTGATAAGGATTTTCATAATAGGAAATCAACTGTTCTTTTTCATTCGGAATGGCACAAAGGAGTAATTGGAATAGTAGCTTCGCGCTTAATAGAAAAGTATTACCGACCAACCATAGTTTTAACCGAAAGTAATGGCATGGCTGCTGGTTCAGCTCGCTCGGTAGAGGGTTTTGATTTATACCACGCCATTGAAGAATGTGCCGATTTGTTGGAACAATATGGAGGGCATACACATGCGGCAGGCTTAACTTTAAGGGTAGAGAATGTGGTAAAGTTTCAAGAAAAATTTGAAGCGGTTGTTTCCAAAAATATTGTTACGCGCAGCTTAACACCCGAAATAGAATATGATACCGAAATACCATTTAGAGCAATAACACCTAAGTTTTTTAGTGTATTGAAACAATTTGCTCCTTTTGGTCCTGGAAATGCAAGCCCTATTTTTATGACCAGAAACGTGTGGGATGTAGGTGATGTAACAGTAGTAGGAAATAACCATTTACGCCTGAGTTTAACGCATGAAGAAGGCGGTAGAATTTATAAGGCCATAGGGTTTGGTTTAGGCGAGCATTACGATAAAGTAGCACAAGGAATTAGCTTTGACATTTGTTATTACATAGAAGAAAATTTCTTTAATGGACATGTAAATTTACAATTGAACATTAAAGATATTTTGTTTAAAACGTAGAGAATTCGCATAAAAAATCATAATTATACAAATCTTGCTAATTATGAAAATGTATCAGGTTAGCATTCAAAACTATTCAAAAAGTATAAATCAACTCATTATTGATATTATACCATAAATTATTAACTGGCACAACAGGTTGATATTCGTACATGGTTTTTAAATTCAAGTTGTAAGTTAAATGACTATTTATTTTAAAATCTAATCGGCAATGCATACCCAATCTTGGCAAAGATTCTGCAAAACTTAATCTTAAAAAATAATAAATTGCAGTATTGATATGTACATTTTCAGTGATTCGGTTTTCGTAGCTTAAGTACCAATTAAACCTTGGGCTGTAAATAGTAATCGGGTTTGTATTTATTGGTAAATCTTGCGTTTTAACACCATCAAAATTCCATTTTTCATATTCCAATAAAACACCTGCAGCAGTTGCCAATGTCATGATATCATCTCTATAAATTCTTTGACGCAAATTGGCTGTTAACGAAAATTTGCTCTGTAATCCTCTTGATTCTAACCATTGAAATTGAGCATAATATTCGGGATATAAACTTCTAATGATATTTTTTCTGAAACGAGCAAATAAATAGCCACCACTTAGCACTGTTTGCCCACCATTGGTTAATACTTGCAAACTATTTGCAAAAGTTAATATGTTATTATTTTTTAATCGAGTAACTAACTCGGCCCTGGCAGCAAATTGATTAACAATTTCTTTTTGAGTTTGTGAACTAAAACTTCCAGCTACTCTTCCAACATAATGTTTATTGGTATCGAGCGGAATTAATAAAAAACTTTCAGTAAATAAAAACTGTGCTTTTATTTGATAATTAAACCCTAAAAATAAATTTAAAACAAAAAAAAATCGCAGCCATTTCATGCTGCGAATATTTTATTAATTACTTATATTTTATTAAAATTATTTGTACAAATAAATGAATTTGTACAAAAAAGTAAGCTAAGAATTTAAAGAAATTGTGTTTAAAACGTAATTTCTACTTCTATTTGTTTGCCATCTCTTTCTACAATGGCTTTTACTTTTTCGCCTTTATTGTATTTACCCAAACATTTCATGTATGCTTGCATGTCGGTTATTTCGTCAGGGCCTAATTTTATTAATGTATCGCTACGTTTTAAGCCAGCTAAAGCTGCGGGTCTTCCTTCTGTTACTCCGTCTATTTTAACGCCTTTACCTTCATATAAATAATCGGGCATAATTCCCAAGGTTACTTTAAAACTAGTGCTTCCTGTGCTTGAATGCGTGTCTTTTGTTTTGGTAAAAACCAACTTAGGCTCTTGATCTAAATTGTATATTAAATTATAAATGTATTTCAAAACAGCCAATTCGCCCTTATAATTAATTAAATTATCGTCATCGCTTGGTTTGTGGTAGTCGTAATGTGTACCAGTAAAGAAATGTAAAACAGGAATTCCAATATTGTAAAATGAAGTATGATCGCTAGCGCCCACGCCACTTTCTGATGTTTTAGGTTTTATACCTTCAATATTAATATTAGCCAAAGCAGTGTTCCAGCTTGGCGATGTTCCTACACCATCAATGGCAAAAGTTTGTTTTACAGTATCAAGTCTGCCTAACATATCCATATTTATCATATAGTTTATTTTGGTAGTATCAATGGTTGGGTGTTTGCAAAAATAATTTGAACCCAATAAACCCTCTTCTTCGCCACTAAAAGCTATAAACAAATAATTGTATTTACTTAAATGTGCTTTTTTAATTACTTCAGCCAATTCAATTAACGCAGCAGTTCCACTTGCATTGTCATCGGCACCATTGTGTATTTGTGGTTTTTCGTTTTCGGTTTTTCTGTAAGTTGATCCACCTAATTCGTTGTAACCTAAATGGTCGTAATGTGCACCTATTACTACTGTGTTGGTAGCTTTATTGTTTAAATAAGCCAATACATTATGTCCGGTTAAAGTTCTGGTAATGGTATCCACATTTAAAGTTATTGAAGCATTATCAAAATTTAAAGTATCAATTTTATTTAAATGAGAAAGAAAATAAACTGGAATTTTATAAAAATTGGCTTTAAAAAAAGGTTTAAAATCGGGCTCTAAAACATTTGGATTTTGATTAATAATTACAACTCCTTTTGCACCTAAGGTGATGGCAGTATCTATTTTTGCCTCTAAACTTATTTTGTTGTTTGGATTATCTTTTTCGGCAAGTTTAAAAACTAATATTTTATCATCTAAATTTTTTTTATTTAAATAATCTGCATCATTTCCTGCACCTAACCATACTGTCCTGCCTTTATAATCACCTACATTACAGCCACTTAAAGGGTAATAATTTGTTGGATTTATTCCAACTAAGTTTAACTCAAAACTTTTTTTATTAATGGTAAAATTTACTTTATTAAAAGAAAGTTTATTTAGGGCAAACTCTTGCAAATAGCTGCCATTGTTCCCTTTTGGGCTTAATCCCAACGATTGAAAATTATCGATAATAAACTCATAAGCCATTTTTTCGCCTCGGCTTCCTATTAACCTTCCTTCTAATCTATCGCTGGCTAAGTAGCTTAAGTTTTGTTCCAACGAATTGATTATTTCTTCATCCGTTTTAATTAATTTTTGAGAGAATAGTTGACCACTACAACTAAATAACAGAATTGATAATAAGTATTTCATAAATAACTTTTAATAATATAATAGAAGCAAAACTAGCAAAAACAAGTTTAATAATTTTCGAATTCGTTTTTAAAGCAGTTTTTACACCCAATTGAGCAAATAAAAATGTTCCAATAATTAATGGAAATGCAATAGGTAAAATTATATAACCTATTTGTAACTGACTAATAACATTTTGAGGTTTTGAGTTGATATTTAATATACCAATTACTAATGCAAAGCAAAAAATAACTCCTGTAGAAATGGCGCTTGCTTTTTTAATATCAATTTTTAACCATTCTGTAAATATTGGAGTCATAATTACACCACCTCCTAAACCCGACATAGCAGTAACTATTCCTGTAAATGCACCTGTTAAATTGAATTTATAATTTTCGTTTTTGGTATTTTTTGCATTTACAGTTTGGTGTTTTGAAAAAAACATTTTAATAACAACAAAAATAAGCAAGGATAAAAAAAAGTATAAAAACACCGAACGGCTATACCAATTTCCATTGTTTATTAAGTAGTGAAAAACGATAACACTTAATACACCCGGAATCATTGTTTGTAAAATTTCCTTAAAAAATAAATTTCCTAATTTATACTGCTTGTAGCTTGCAACTGCCGATGAAAATAAAATAATAAAAAGTGAATTAGCTAAAACAGCCTTTACTAATTCTGAATCGTGGAAATATTTTACAAGAAAATAATCTAAAATAGGTAAATAAATAATGCCACCACCTACCCCTAAAAAACCAGAGAGAAAACCTCCCAATGAGCCAAAAAAAATTAAAACTATAAATTCGGTAATTGAGAGCATTTATTATAAAAAAATCAGTTACTTAATTGTAGTTAAAATTTTAGTATATTCAGCTTTATCAGCAAATACTTTTAATGCTGCTTGCACTTCTATATCATTGTCGAAACCAGCTTCAATTCTACCTTTTTGAAAATAGTATCTTCTTACAATTTCTTCCTCTAATAAATCAATAATTTCTGCTTTATTTTTTTCAATGTCAGCATCTTTATCGTGTTTCATGCTAAGTTTTAAAGCATCGTATTGGTTTTTTATTGCATCAAAATACTTTTCTTCTTCGGCTTTCTTTTTTACTTCTAACAAAGCTGTTTCAGTAGCAGTATTGTAATCGTAATCTTTGTTGGCTATAAAATTTTTAAATTCTTTAAAATCATTTTCACTTAATTTAAAAATTTTTGCATCGCCAATACTGCTATTTTTGTTTCTGTAAAATGTAGCAAAATCAAAAATAAGTTGTTTTGAAATTAAACTTTCTGATAATTTTGAAAGAGCTTTTAGTTCCAATTTTATATCCGGATCTACACCACCACCATCAAATACTTTTCTGCCAATTTTTGTTTTAAAAGCTTTCTTTAAACTATCAGCCACAGAACCTACGCTACTATCGTCATTCCTATGAGAATAATCTAATGCTTGAATACATCTACCACTTGGCGTATAATATTTGGCTGTTGTAATTTTAACTTGTGCATTGTAATTTAAAGACCTAGTAGATTGTACCAATCCTTTTCCAAATGTTTTTTGACCAATTACAATTCCTCTATCTAAGTCTTGAATACTGCCACTTACTATTTCGGATGCAGATGCAGAACCACGATTGGTTAAAACTACTAAAGGGATAGTTTCATCAGTACTGGGGTTTAAAGTTCTATATGTTTTTTCCCATTCTTTTACTTTACCTTTTGTCATTACAACATCAATGCCTTGTGGAACAAAAATATTAACAATATTCACTGCTTCGTGTAACAATCCTCCTGGATTTCCTCTTACATCTAATATTATATTTTTTAATAAAGTATTTTTCTTTAACTCCAATAATGCATCTCTAACTTCTTTACCTGCATCATTAGTAAAACCTGTTAATTTTATAATTCCTGTTTCGTTATTTATCATGCCAAAATAGGGAACATTTTTTACTTTAATCTCCTCACGCATCAACGATTTTTTTATTTCTATTTCATTGCGCTTTATAGTTATGTTTACTTTACTACCAGCTTGTCCTTTAAGTAATTTACTCACTTCGCTAGTAGTTTTTCCTTTACTGCTTTTTCCTTCTATTTCTATAATTAAATCTCCAGGTAATAAACCTTCTTTTTGTGCAGGATAACCTTCGTAAGGGTCGGTAATTACTACATAATCGCCCTTAGTACCTATTTGAGCACCCACTCCACCATACTGTCCAGTCATTTGAAATCTAAAATCCTCTGCTTCCGCTTCACTAATGTAATTGGTATAAGGATCAAGCGTATTCAGCATTTCATCAATGGCAGTTTTAGTAAGTTTACCAGCATCTATTTCATCAACATAATAAGTATTAATTTCTTTGAAAACAGATGAAAATAAATCCATATTTTTAGATATTTCAAAGTAAGTATCAGTAGCTTTAAATGAAACTAAAGCAATAATTGCAAAAACTACAATTAGTTTATATTTTTTAAGTGTTAGTAAAATATTTTTTAAATAAATCATGGCAGCAATATAAATAACATTGAACAAGAAAAGGAACCGTTCAAAAAAATTATAGGAATAAAACGGAAAGGGGGGAACTGGTATTATTTTAAAATAATTTATTTAAAGTATCAAGTTTACATATTTATAGTTTTTAATTTTTTCATCGTCACTTAATAATTTAATATCTAGTGTGCGAGAAGTAGCAACTATCAATTGGTCAGCAGGGTCTTTGTGAAAATTACCTGGTAAATTTGTTGAGTCTAAAATAATAGGTAAATCTAAAGGCAAAATTTTAATATTTGTTGATTCCAAAGCAATGTTCATCCATTCCGAAATAGGTAAGGTAAACTTTAATCGTTCATATTCTACTAATTTGGCAATTTCCCAACAACTAATTATACTAATGTAAATTTCTTTATTCTCCTCAAGAATTACTTTAAACTTTGGTTTTAATTCAATGCTATTGGTAGCAAACCATATAAAAATATGAGTATCAATTAAAATCATTGTAAAACATTCCAATCATTCATATCAGAAACTTCTTCAAATGGCTTTTCGTACTTTAAAAGAGTTCCTTGAAGTGGATATTTTTTTTTATTTGAAGTAATTTCTTTTGGCTCAGTTTTAACTTTAATCCCCATAGTTTTTAACAAATTAAGTAGTGATTTATAAAGTATCTGATTTTCGGTATTAATAATGATTTCCATTTTGGTCTTATTAAACTATATGAACAAAAATAATTATTATTTACTAAAAATCCTCTTTATTTAACAAACAACTAAAATATAAATTTCTGTTTGATATATTTGCCATTAAAATATTATCCAAGTTATATGTTAACATTACAAAACAAAACAATATTAATTACTGGTGCTAGTCGTGGAATTGGCAAAGGAATAGCCACTTATTTAGCTAATTTAGGTGCTGATATAGCTTTTACTTATGCTAGTTCGGTAGAAAAGGCAAATGCATTTGAAGCCGAATTGAACGCTTTAGGAATAAAAGCCAAAGGATACCAAAGCAACGCAGCCGATTTTGCAGCAAGTGAAACTTTAGTTGATGAAGTAATTAAAGAGTTTGGTAAAATTGATGTTTTAGTAAACAATGCCGGCATAACTCGCGATAATTTATTAATGCGAATGAGCGAAGCACAATGGGATGAAGTGTTAGACACCAACTTAAAATCGGCATTTAATATGACCAAAGCTGCTACCAAATATATGATGAAAGCAAAACAAGGCTCAATTATCAATATTACTTCGGTGGTAGGTATAACAGGAAATGCTGGCCAAGCTAATTATGCTGCATCAAAAGCAGGTATGATTGGATTTACAAAGTCGGTTGCAAAAGAATTAGGAAGCCGCAACATTCGTTGTAATGCTATTGCTCCAGGATTTATTGAAACAGAAATGACCGATGCCTTAAATGCTGATATAAAAGGTGAATGGATTAAAACAATTCCTTTAAAACGAGGTGGAACTACTGAAGATGTAGCCAATTGTGTGGCATTTTTAGCAAGCAATTTATCAGCATACATTACAGGGCAAACAATTAATGTTTGTGGTGGAATGGTGATGTAACTTTTTTTAAAATAAAACATAACAAATTATTTTTATGAAATTTAAAACCACATAGATAAATAGGTTACATAGTATAAAGCTATGATTTCTATGTTTCTATGTGGTTCAATTTTTTTAATACAAGCATCACTTATCATTTCAAATTGATTTTTTAAAGAATTATCATTCCCAAAGACGTAAAATTAACTCAAAAAAACATTGTTCAATTTAAGTACAGAATATTCAATTTGGTTTTTACCCTTATGCCTCGCCTTAGCAGCAGTCATATCGTGGTTTTTGTATTTCAAAAATCCATTAAATATAGAAAATAAATGGATAAAAAGAAGTTTAAATGCATTGCGTTTTTTAAGCGTTTTTGTTTTACTGTTTTTGCTTTTAGGAATAATTTTTAAAAATATAAACAAACAAATAAAAAAACCTATTGTCATTATTGCTGCCGATAATAGTGAATCGATAATAACTAATAAATACGGCAATGAATACAAAGCAAATTTGCAAAATAAACTGAACGAATTAGCCAATAAATTAAAGGACGATTACGATGTTAAAAAAATAAATTTTGGATCAATCATTCAAAACGATTCTGCTTTAAATTTTAAACAAAAACAGACCAATTTTGATGCAGTTTTAAATGAAATTGAAAACAATTATAGCAATCAAAACTTGGGTGCAGTAATTTTTGCTACTGATGGTATTTTTACTAAAGGAAATGGACCAATTGATTTGGCAAAAAAATTAAAAGTGCCCTTTTATACCATAGCTTTAGGCGATAGTAACCAGCAACGAGATGCACTAATTAAGAATATAAGATACAATCAAATTGTATTTGCCGGAAATGAATTTGAAACGGAAATTGATGTTGCTGCTTTTGATTTTTTAAATCAACAAAGTGAAATACAAATTAGTAAAAACGGACAAGTTTATTTTTCAGAAAAGTTTACTTTAAACGAAACATCTTTTTTTAAAACTTTTAAAGTTAAACTACCAGCAAATAATGAAGGTTCGCAGCATTTTATAGTTAAAATAACTAAACAAAAAAACGAAATTAGTTATGTAAATAACCAATACGATTTTTTTGTGGATGTAATAAAATCGAAACAGAAAATATTAATAGTGGGCTTAAGTCCACACCCTGATTTAAGTGCAATAAAACAAGCGATTAATCAAAATTTAAATTATGAATCGAACATCGTTTTGTTCAATGATGTTACCAACGATTTAATTAAAAAATACGATGTAGTAATTGCCCATCAATTACCGGGAAATAGGAGTGAGGCACTGCCTATTGTTAAATATATTATTGAAAGTAAAACACCTTGTTTTTTTGTACTGACCAATAGAACGGGCTTTAGTCAGTTAAATCAGTTACAAAATAGTTTGCAATTTACTGCGCCCCAAATAAGTTCTACTTCAGCAACTGCGGGTTTTAATTCATTAAACAATGCTATATTTTTTGATGAAACATCAGCAAAACAAATTACTGAGTTTCCACCATTACAAATTGCTTATGGCAAATACAGTTTAAACGCTCAATCGCAAATAGTTTTAAAGCAACAAATTGGTTATATACTTACCGATGAACCTTTGTTAAGTATTGATAATGCTAATAACTTGGCTTTTTTAACTGGAGAAGGTTTTTGGAAATGGCGTTTATTTGATTTTGAAAAAAATAATCAACAACAAATAACGAACGATTTTATTGCAAAAATTATTCAATCAATAGCTTTAAAAGCCGACAAAAGTTTGTTTAAAGTAAAACCATCAAAACAAAAATTTGATGAAGGAGAAAATATAATTTTTAATGCACAAATTTTTAATCAAAGTTTTGAAGCACAAAACAACGATGACATTGATTTAATTATTAAAAATGCACAAGGCAAACAGTTTAATTACAATTTTAGTAAAACCGAAAAAGCATATACTGCTAATTTAGGTCAACTACCCATTGGTAACTATACTTATATAGCAAAAGCAACCAATCAAAAAGAAAATAAAACAGGCAATTTTATAGTACAAGCTTTACAAGCTGAGTTAACACAAACCCGTGCCGATTTTCAATTATTAAATACCCTTTCAGTAGAAACAAATGGAAAATTTTATAACTATACTGATTTAAATAAAATATCAGATAACATTATTGCCAACGAAAACATTCAAGCTATCAGTTATAAAAATACCAAGTTAGATGAATTCATAAATAACAAATGGATTTTCTTTTTAATTCTATTACTTTTTAGCACAGAGTGGTTTATTAGAAAATGGAATGGAAGCATTTAAATAGAATGCGGAGTTCGGAGTGAACAAAAATGCGAAATCAATTTAGTATTAAAGATCACAGTTTTTTTATCGTTATAGATTGGTAAATGGTTAATTACTTTCATTTCATCATTTATTTTAAACTAATATGTTAGATTTATTTCAGGCCTACAACCAAATTCATTGTGTTTCCAATTTTGAAGACCTTGTTGCAGCTGTTTTTCATGGAAAAGTGAATGCCATTTGTTGGACACGAAATTTGTTAGGTGATTTTTCGGAAATTGTAAATAAAATTACGTTTAACGAAAACATGGTGGCAATTGATGAAGACGAATTGAATGAACTTATATTAAATGAACAAGGGCAACTAGCTCGCCAAACTATTATTAACGATTTAACTTTGCTTAAGTCCCATGGTGCATTGCCAACGCTTAATCTCATTAAATATTACGATAGAGATGATGCATATCCATTTTTCCCAACTGATGTATATTCATTTCATGTGGATCGTTCTCCCATAGCAACTGATACCTTTTTGTGCACCTACTTTGGTGAGCCTAGCCAAATATTACCAAATTCGCAAGCGGAACAAAAAATCCTTATTCCCGAAATTAGAAATGAACTCAAAAAATTGTATGGAGGAGCAGAGGAAGGATTTGATTCTTTTTTAAGTGAGCATTTTTTTGATTTGCATTACCAACCTAAACCCAATGCACAACCTATAAGTTTAGGCATCGGTAATTTATGGCGATTGGCTGTTGACCATCCTGAAAGTATAGTGCCTCCATGTGTTCACAGGGCACCAAAAGAAAAAGCTAGTGAAACTAGGTTGATGATGATATGTTAAAAAAAATCAAAAATGCCATTTTACAATTGCCGTATGCCTATTTAAAAAAATGTTTATGATGTTATAATTTGCATGTTTAGGTTTTTGAGTAAATCAACCACAAAACGAATTTTAAAAGCCATTTACTGATTTTAGTCGTTAGTTTTATTTTGTATAAACCCTATTTTCGCAACAGAAAAAGTAAAAAACTTATGAAAACTGTTGATTCAATTAATTTTAGTGGTAAAAAAGCACTTGTCCGTGTTGATTTTAATGTGCCTTTAGACAAACAAACACTTGCTGTAACTGACGATGCGCGCATACGCGCTACCGTGCCAACTATTAAAAAAATATTGGCTGATGGCGGTGCTTGTATTTTGATGAGTCATTTAGGTCGTCCGCTAAAAAAATTAAAAGAAGACGGAACGGTTGATTTTGAAAAACATTCGTTAAAGCATGTTTTGGCTACTGCTTCTGAATTGTTTGGAGTAAATGTTCAGTTTGCAAATGACTGCATAGGTCAAGAGGCAATAGATAAGGCCGCTAATTTAAAAGCTGGCGAGATTTTACTTTTAGAAAATTTGCGTTTTTATAAAGAAGAGGAAAAAGGTGATGTAGCTTTTGCAGAAAAGTTAAGTAAGCTTGGAAATGTATATGTAAATGATGCATTTGGAACTGCCCATCGTGCACATGCTAGTACTGCAATTATTGCGCAGTTTTTTCCAACTGAAAAATGTTTTGGTTATGTTATGGCAAATGAAGTTGCTAATGCCGAAAAAGTAATGAAAAATGCAGCGCGTCCGTTCACGGCTATTACAGGTGGTGCCAAGGTTTCTGATAAGTTATTAATCATTGAAAATTTAATCAATAGTGTTGATAATATCATTATTGGTGGAGGAATGGCTTATACTTTTTTAAAAGCTCAAGGTTACGAAATTGGTTCATCGCTTTGCGAAGATGACAGATTGGAACTTTGCTTGGATTTATTGAAAAAAGCGGAGGCTAAAGGTGTAAAACTTTTATTGCCTGCCGATTCGGTAGTTGCAGATAAATTTGCAAATGATGCCAATTTAAAAAATTGTAGTAATCACAAAATTGAAACAGGTTGGATGGGTTTAGATATTGGAACGGAAGCCAGCCAGACTTTTGCCGATGTAATTAAAAACTCTAAAACTATTTTATGGAACGGACCAATGGGTGTTTTTGAAATGAGCAATTTTGAAAATGGAACTAAAAGCGTTGCCATTGCAGTAGTTGAAGCTACTAAAAATGGTGCATTTAGTTTAATTGGTGGTGGCGATAGTGCTGCTGCTGTGGCTAAATTTGGTTTTGAAGATGAAGTAAGTTATGTGAGTACGGGTGGTGGTGCATTGCTAGAATATTTTGAAGGGAAAGAACTTCCGGGAATAGCTGCGATTAATAATTAGCAATGGACAATTGGCAATAAGCAAAATAAATTAGAACAAAAGATAAATTGCCGTTCTCCCGAAAGCTTTAGGGATTAGCCAATGGAAATATATAATGGCACTTTGAAATAATAGATAATAACCAGAACAAAAGATGAATTGCCGTTGACTTTAGTCAACGGAATAAAAAATAACAAATCAACAAATGAGTTTTAGAATAGAACACGATACCATGGGCGAGGTGCAAGTACCTGCCGAAAAATATTGGGGTGCACAAACAGAGCGTAGCCGCAATAACTTTAAAATTGGTCCTGAGGCCAGCATGCCAAAGGAGATTATTCATGCATTTGCTTACTTAAAAAAAGCTGCCGCGCATGCCAATACCGATTTAGGTGTATTACCTGCTGAAAAGCGCGATTTGATTAGTAAAGTTTGTGATGAAATATTAACAGGTATGCACGATGGCGAGTTTCCATTGGTAATTTGGCAAACTGGTAGCGGCACGCAAAGCAACATGAATTCAAATGAGGTAATTGCTAATCGTGCGCACGTAATCAATGGGGGTAATTTATTAGATGAAAACAAGGTTTTACATCCAAACGATGATGTAAATAAATCGCAATCAAGTAACGATACTTTCCCAACTGCTATGCACATTGCATCATACAAGCAAGTTGTTGAAATTACTTTGCCAGGTTTAACTTTATTGCGCAATACTTTAGATGCAAAAGCAAAAGAATTTAAAACGATTGTAAAAACTGGTAGAACCCATTTTATGGATGCTACTCCTTTAACTTTAGGTCAAGAGTTTAGTGGTTATGTGCAACAAATTGACAACTCAATTAGATGCATCAAAAGTGCATTGACCATGATTTTGGAGTTGGCTTTAGGTGGAACTGCAGTTGGAACTGGTTTAAATGCTCCAAAAGGTTATGATGTACTAGTTGCTCAAAAAATTGCTGATTTTACTGGATTTCCTTTTATAACTGCTCCCAATAAATTTGAAGCATTGGCGGCACACGATGCCATGGTAGAATTAAGCGGTGCATTGAAGCGTACAGCTGTTTCGTTAATGAAAATTGCCAACGATATTCGTATGTTATCATCTGGTCCTAGAAGTGGAATTGGAGAAATAGTGATTCCTGATAACGAACCAGGTTCATCTATTATGCCGGGCAAAGTAAACCCAACTCAGCCAGAAGCCATGACTATGGTTTGCGCTCAGGTAATTGGAAACGATGTGGCAGTTACTGTTGGAGGTATGAACGGACATTTTGAACTAAATGTGTTTAAACCTGTGATGGCAGCTAACGTATTGCAAAGTGCTCGATTAATTGGCGATGCTTGCGTTTCATTCAACGACAAATGTGCCATTGGTATTGTAGCCAATAACGATATTATCCAACGCCATTTAGAAAATTCATTGATGTTGGTTACCGCGTTAAACCCACATATTGGTTACGAAAAAGCTGCTAAAATTGCGAAAAAAGCGCATAAAGAAAACAAAACATTGCGCGAAGCAGCAGTGGAATTAGGTTACTTAACAAGCGAAGAATTTACTGCTTGGGTAAAACCTGAAAACATGGTTGGAAACTTATAATTTTATTAATTTTTTATGGAAAACCGAAGTTCAAAAGACTTCGGTTTTTTTATTTTAAATTTTAAATGGAAGAATATCAGGCTACTAACATTTGTATTTATTTAAACTGTTGTTTTATTTATTTAAATGGTTGTTATTTGCGTTGTGTTTATGAAAAAGCTATTTAAACAACAAAAGAACAGATTAAATAAACTAACTAACAACTTGAACAATTAATAATCACATTTAAAAAAATAAAAAATTATGAGAGCAATTAAATACAACGAGTCATACATTTCTTTTTTGAATAATGGAACTACTTTTCAAAAAGAATCTATTCGTAAAGAAAAAATTGAATTAAATATGAAAGTTTTTTCTATTCTATATTTGTTAGTTATAGCAATTATAACGTTGTTTATGATTTTAGAAGTTAAACACGAATACAATATTGATATTTTCCCTAATTTCAATACACCATTCGATGATGTATATTTTAGTGTTAAAAAAGCCTTTTAATAGTTTTTAGTATAAAATAAAATACAAATAACTTTAACAATATTGTTTGTATTGAAAAGTAACCTATTTTCTTTAGTATTGTAAAAATATTGAATAAAATATGCTACTCATTTCCTTACTTATACTTTTAATTTTAAATACCATTGGCTTTATTCATAGGAAAAAATTGTGGGCAAAAAACTTAATTATTGCTGAAATAATATTTCTTGTAATATTTGCCGTATTTAAATATTTAAAAACAAAACATTTTTTTTAAAAACTAACTCCATTTTTATAAAATTAGATTCCATACGATAAGTCCTTTCTATTGTCATCTTAAAACCACGGAGCAATTATTAATGGATTTTAAGGTGCACAAAAACAATTCTAGTCCATCAGTTGATTTTGGAATAGGTTAGTTAAATAAATACTGAATTATATGGTATAATTCATTTTTTATGTGCTCATAAGCTCTTCTTGCATTGGTATATTCATATCAATATCATCTATTAACAATTTTATAAATTTTTAATTTTTAAATTATTGTGTTTCTCATGTTAATTATATCTCCATTAACCACACCTAGCATTGATGATGATTTTTAATTAGACTGATTTTAAATAATTAGCAATTACTCATAACCTTCCAACCTCCCAATTTTTGTTGTTAACCAGTTATTACATTCCCTTTTTATTTGTGCACCCAACATGTTTGAAGAATAATTGCTTTACAGTAATGTTCTATTGCCTTTAATATCACTTTTTGGCCATCATAATTAGTACAATCAATTTTGTTGTTTAGCTTAAGTAAATTATCAAAATCTTCTTTTATTTTATCGAAATCTTCACCATTGGTTAGTCGGTATAATTGTGTAAATTTTATAGTGTTATGTATGTAAACAATTAAATAAATTTTTTTCTGTTATAAGTTCCAACTATCAATAAATTTAGATACTCTTTTAGTTAAATTGGAAGTGAGGGAGCCAGCGAATGATATTTGAAAAATTTGTTTTTAAAGTGATCTTAAACTGTAAACATATTCATTACTCATATAATAAACTGTTTGAACATGTAATATCCACTTTTTTGAACCAAATGAATTGATTATTTATTTGGTTTTTTAATTCTGATTGGTAAACTATAAATTACATTTTTTGTGTTTAAATCGTAGCTTATTATTCTGCGTTCAGTAATTTATAAAAGTTAACTTAATCAGTTATAATTTGATTTTTTTTAAGCTTTCATTCACAAAAAAGCATATTGAAAAAGTTTTCAATTTGGTTACCGCAATTCCTTTGTGGCAAAGGCTTTCACCCGATTTTACCATCTACTTTTTGCTATTTTACATTTTTTTACTTAAAATTTTAAATGGATGAATATCAATCAACTAACATTTATATTTATTTAAACTGTTGTATTATTTATTTAAATGGTTGTTATTTGCATTGTGTTTATGAAAAAGCTATTTAAACAACAAAAGAACAGATTAAATAAACTAACTAACAACTTGAACAATTAATAATCACATGTAAAAAAATAAAAAATTATGAGAGCAATTAAATACAACGAGTCATACATTTCTTTTTTGAATAATGGAACTACTTTTCAAAAAGAATCTATTCGTAAAGAAAAAATTGAATTAAATATGAAAGTTTTTTCTATTCTATATTTGTTAGTTATAGCAATTATAACGTTGTTTATGATTTTAGAAGTTAAACACGAATACAATATTGATATTTTCCCTAATTTCAATACACCATTCGATGATGTATATTTTAGTGTTAAAAAAGCATTTTAATAGTTTATAGTATAAAATTCAAATAACTTTAAGTGTGTTGTTTGTATTGGAAAGTATTCTATTTAGTATTATAATAAATATTGAATAAAATATGTTGCTCATTTCCTTACTTTTACTTTTAAAAACCATTGGCTTTATCCAAAAAATTATGTTTAAAAAAACTTAATTATTTCTGAAATTATATTTCTTATAATATTAACCATATATGAATATTTTTAAAACAAAACATTTATTTAAAAACTAACTAGCTTATACAAAAGGGTTTTCGACTGTAATATTTAACCCAGAAACCAATAAATGAACATATTAAGTTCCTACATTAGTAACTGCCAATTTGTATATAATTTTTAAAAACGGGCCTAATCTGGAAATTCAAAAGTATAAATTTCCTTAGTTTTAATGTGATTTTAACATATAGAATTCATTTTAGTAATACTTTTATTCGTTAATTTAACAATTAAAACAAAAAGCTTACTTGTTCCTTTGTTTCATTGTATATGAATTTTAAAATACTATATATTGAAGACGATGTGACTGATTTTAAAGCGCTAAAAAGAATTTTAAAACCCATATTACATTTTATAGAATTAGTATGGATTGATACTCCAGATTCTTTAAAAGAGTTTAAAGAAAGTGGCAAATTGCCCGACCTTATTTTGCTGGATTATCATATTCCTGGTTGCGATACACAAAGTATTATTAATTATTTTAGAAGTAAATCGGTGGATTTAGAAGTTGTAATGTTAACATCATTTCAAGAAAGTTCATTCAAGGAATCCATTAACATGCTTGGAGTAAAAAAAATTTTTAGTAAAAATAATTTAGAGGAAGTTTATCAATTTGTTTATGAAAATAAATTGTTTAATACTAACAATTTTGGAATAATAGCTCCAACTCAATCAAATTTAGAATTAGATTTCTACAAGGAGAGTCGGATATTCTCAGGTGCATTTCAAACTTTACCCGACCCTTTTATTATATTAGATAAACAGTTTAATTTAATATTTAAAAATCCTGCTTACGAAAAATTAGCTGAAATTGAATTTTTAAATAAAACGGAAAATTTTATTGAACTTATTCAATCTAATATTACTGAAAATGTAGATAGGATTAAGTTAATAAATAGTGATAAAAGCCATGATTTTACTATTCAAAGTGAAAATAAAACCGGAAGTTATTTAAGTGTTGAAATAGGATGTTCCTTTATTCCTAAAGATAATGGATATTATTGTTTACACTTTAAAAGGTATGAAATTTCAGAAAATATAAATAAGAATTTAAAATCGATTGATTATTTCCAAATTCTAATTCCAAAATATTTTTATTTTGAAATGGCCATCAATTCTAATGCTCAAATACTTATTAACCAAAATTTTGAAATTTTAGGAATTAATAAAAATGTTACAAATCTATTTCAGAAGACAATTAAGTTAGGCGGCAATTTTTTAGCATTATATACTCCAACCAATGCTGATATAATTTCGAATAAAATTCGAAATTCAGCCATTGATTTTATTTCTTTCCCAATTAATATAAATAATTTTGTATATGAAATGTGTGTCAATGTAATTTTTTCTGATTCAATTGATAGCATTTACTCTATTTCTTTTGTGTTGATAGATTCTGATGTAAAATTAGATTCCCTTATTGTTGATCCAATTAAAAATAGCCAATTACTTATTGATAATTCAAAAAGTTTCATTTTTCAATTAAATAATGAAGGTAAAGTAATTTATTTAAGTGAAAGCTATGAAAGTATAACAGGATATTCAATATCTGATATTTTAAACAAGCCTTTAGGAAAAAACCAAGTTATTGATATACAAGAAAGAGTAAAGCGTATAGTCTTAAAACTTGCAAGTGGCGAAATTACAAAAGCTACAGGTTATTCTGGAATAAAAACAAAAGCTGATAAAACAAAACATTTACGATACCGGGCTGAATCAATTTTAGATGTGAAAGGAAATTTTTTAGGTATTAGTGGGGTTTTTACCGATGTATCAGAAATATTTCAAATCTCAAATAACCTTAAAAAAACTGAGGAGTCTTTCAAACAAATTCTAAATAATATCAATGAACTTATTTATATTATTTATAAAAATGCGCGAATAAACTTTGTAACACCAAGTAGTTTATATATTTTAGGCTATAAACCTGAGGAATTAATTGGCCAAAAGTTTTTGGTTTTTGTTCATCCAGAAGATTATAATGACGTGATAAAATTCTTAAAAATTCACCCAAAGGAAAATACAATAGACGGAAATTTAGAATATATAACACTAAGGTTTAAAAAGAAAAATGGAGATTACACCTATTTAGAAACATTTATTAAAAAGGTGGATAATGAAAATAGTAAAAAAATACTATACATAGGAACTTCAAGAAGTGTAGATGAAAAAATTGCTGCAGATTTTAAGTTAAAAGAAGCGAAAAAATACTTGGAGATAATCACACAAATCCAAAAAACATACATTGAAACAAAAGACATAAGCAAAACTTTTGGAATTTTGTTAAATAGTATTTTGGTTGATACGAAGAGTGATTTTGGTTTTATTTGTGAGGTATTTTTTGATGAAAAAGGCAATCCTTTTATGCGTTCAAATGTACTCACTAATATTGCATGGGATCAAGCGTCAAAAGAATTTTACGAAAAAAGTGCTAAGGAAGTGGTTGAATTTAGAAAATTAAATACGCTATTTGGTAGGGTATTGGTAGAGAAAAAACTTTTTATAAGTAATGATGCAGTAAACGATTCTTATTCTGGCGGAACACCCATGGGCCATCCAATTATAAAAACCTTTGTTGGCATTCCTATTTTTAAAAACCAAGAGATGATAGCTGTTTTAGGTTTGGCTAATAATTTGGACGGATATTCTATAGAAATGGTTGCGAAAATTGAACCTCTATTAGGAAATATTGGAAGTATTATAGAACAAAATAAAATTGAATTAGAAATAATTAAAACCCAGCAAGAACTTGTTAAAAGTGAAACACAAATTAAAGCCATTTTAACATCAACAGAAGATATTGTTTTTGGGATTAATGAAGAACTCGTTATAGTAAATGTTTGGGCTAAAGATCCGGAGAATTTAGCAATACCCAAAATCGAATATTTCAACCAAAAATTTGAATCTTTAATTGATAAATATCCTTTTTTATTAAACTTCTACCAAATTTTATTGAAGGTGGCCGAAGATGGTGTTGAAAGGTTTTTTGAATATTCAAAGCATAAAAACAATACTCAAACTTGGAATAAAGCACGAATTTTTGTTTTAACACATAAACCAACTAAGCTCTATTGTTTGCAAATTAGTGATATAACCAATTTCAAAAATGCAGAAGAAAATTTGAAGCAAAATTTGATTCAAGCCAAAGAATTGGGGGAGTTAAAAAGCAGGTTCGTAACACATACCTCCCATGAGTTTAGGACACCATTAACAAGCATTAGCAGCAGTAATGAGCTAATTAGCATGACACTAAAAAAGTTAGATATACCTATTAGTGAAAAATTGAATAAGTATAATCAAATTATTCAAAATGAAGTAAATTATATGACAACTTTACTCAATGATGTACTAATTCTTGGAAAAATTGATGCGAATAAAATGGCCATGAATTTGGATAAGATAGATTTGAAAGCAGTAGTTATAGAAATTATAGATAATCTATTTTTCTCTAATAAAATCAATATAAAAATTGAAACTAGAATAAAAGGAAAACCATTTAAAATTAGCACAGATATCAAGATTCTTGAACACATAATTGAAAATATAACGAACAACGCTATAAAATATTCACTTGGTAAACCAGCCCCCTTTTTAGAAATAAACTATCAAACGAATCATGTTATATTGGCATTGCAAGATTTTGGGATTGGAATACCCAAATTAGACCAGCCTAAATTGTTTGAACAGTTTTTTAGAGCCAGTAATGTTGGGAAAATTCATGGAGTAGGCTTAGGCTTGCTTATTGTTAAAAAAATGGTTGAAAGTCTTGGTGGTGATATAAAAATTGAATCTGAAGAAGGAGTAGGAACTAGAATAGAAATTACATTAAACAAACGAAATTAGGAATGAATAAAATATTAGTAATAGAAGATGAAGACATCATAAGAGAAAATATTTTTGATGCACTTTCTTTAAATGATTTTGAAATTTTTACTGCCGAAAATGGAATTGAAGGGGTGCGTTTGGCTAAACAAATAAATCCTGATTTAATTCTATGTGATATTATGATGCCACTAATGGATGGATATGGTGTTTTAAAAGAGATTAAAAGTGATGAAAAATTTACTTTAACACCATTTGTTTTTATTTCGGCAAAAAGCAATCACGAGGATATAAGGAATGGAATGAATTTAGGTGCGGATGATTATTTGATAAAACCATTTTTACTTCAAGATTTATTGAAAATAGTTTCATTAAAATTAGAAGAATCAGAAAGAAAGAAAAAAATTTATTACAATAAACAGCAAGATTTAATTGAGCAATATGGCTCGGTTCAAATGCATGAACTTAATACGCCTATGAACGGCATTTTAACTTCAATAACATTGCTTCAGGAAATGGGTGTAAAAAACTATTCAAAAGAAGTAGAAGAACTCTTACAAATTATAAATGTATCTAGCAAGCGTTTACACCGTTCCCTTTCTAATATCCTTTATTATAAACAATTAGAAGGTGTAAATTATAGTTTTTATTCTGAAGTAATTAAAGAAACAAGTATTAGTGCTACCTTAATAAATATAGCAAAAAACTATAATAGAAGAGATGATTTAATTTATTTTTCTGAAGCAGATATAATTCAATTTGATAGAAAATTGTTACTTACAATTATTTCAGAATTGGTTGACAATGCATTTAAATTTACCTTGAAAGATGACAAAGTGTTTTTTAGTTTATTACAAAAAGAAAATGCAATTGAAATTAAGATTCGACATAACAATAGAAACAATTTTGAAATAGAAGAATTTGAGAATTCTCATCCGTTTGTACAATTTAAAAAAGAAAAATATGAACAAGCTGGAATTGGTTTAGGCTTATCTATTGTTAAACTAATAGCAATTCAACATGGACTTAAGTTAAACTATGAAATAGATACAAATAATAATGCTGTTTTTACAATAAATTTTCCTTAAAACGCATATTAGCAAATTGTTTTGTCGTTTTATCTTCGACAAATGCAAAATATACCAAAACATGATGGATATTTATTTGTCAAACTTGAAACAAGCCAAAAAGTTAATCGATTGGTTTTAAATTCAGTTACTGAATGTTGTTTTTTCCCTTTTAGTGAAATATTGTTTTTTCAAATAAATTTTATTTTAGCAATAGTTGTTTTTTGTATAGATAATAAGAAAATGTGGTTTCAATATACTCATTCAGAAAAGAATGCTTTTTTGGAACTTCTTGATATAAATAAATTCAAATTAGTAAATAAGTCCTTTTATGTAAAAATTGAAGATTGTCAGTATATAATTGAAAATACATCTACCATATTTTTAAAAGGTGGATATAAAATAAATGATGTATTTAAAACTAAGAAAATAATGAAACAATTTCAAATACCTAAAATAAAATTAAAGAAATTTTACCCAAAAGAATTCAATGAAAGATATAATATTAGTAGTGGAGGATGATCCAATTATCAGATCTAATATATGCGACATGTTAGAATTGGAGGGATATAAAACTTTACAGGCAGCAAATGGAGATGAAGCGCTTTTAATAATCAAATCAAAAAAAATCAATTTGATTATTTCGGATTGGATGATGCCAAAAATGGATGGAGTAAACTTGTTGACCATCTTAAAAAAATCTAAATTAACCAATTCAATTCCTTTTATAATTCTTACCTCAAAATCGATGAATGAAGACAAGATAACTGCATTGGAATTGGGGGCTGATGATTTTTTAATAAAACCTTTTTTAGCTAAAGAGTTGTTTTTAAGGTGCAAGAACAAACTTTTATTGCAAAAAAATAAACTAAGTAACGAATTAATAAGTGGCATTTCTTTAAATGAAATACAAACTAAAGACGACCTTTTTTTAAAGGAGCTAAAAAATTTTATTGCTTTGAATTACGCTTATGAAAATTTAAAACTTTCTCAAATTGCAGCGCATTTTATTATGGGAACCAGTAATTTGCAGAAATATGTAAAAAAATTAACGGGTAAAACAGTTTTTGAATTACTTTTTGAGCAACGATTAATTAAGGCACATGAATTGGTATTACAAAAAAAACTATCAATTAGTGAAATAGCAAGTATTAACGGTTTTAAAAACAGCTATTATTTCACCAGAAAATATAAAGCACATTTTGGAACTTTACCTTCAAAAACGCTTAAAAACTATGAATAAAAGAATATTGGTTATTGACGATGAAATTGTAAACCTTGTATTGTTCAAAATTCTTTTAAAAGATTTTGACATTACATTAACAACGGCTCTATCTGGCATGGAAGGCATAAATTATCATAGAGAAAATAAGTTTGATTTAATTTTAACCGATTACAATATGCCTCAGTTAAATGGGGTGCAAACTTTTGATATTTTAAGACAACACGATAAAAGCAAATACACTTATACGCCAATACTTTTATTTACTGCAGATACAACCAAAAGCATTGCTGAATGGAAAGATTTTGGCTTTAATGATGTTCTGTTTAAGCCAATCAATAAAGACTTATTAGATACTTTAATTAAAAAGTATTTATTTCCCGAAGAATAGGTGGTTTTTTACTAACAACTGGCTTTTAATTCTCATCTCTCAGTGCTCATTTCATACTTCATACTCTTTTCTTCAGGCATCTCGCTCTTATTTTCAAGTGAGCATATTATCAAAGCTCAGACTGATTTTCTTTTATTTTAACTTGTATCAATATAAAAACCCGAAAAGCCATAAGGGAATGCAGTTTTGAAACCCAATTTCAATGCCATCATTTACAATAAAAGCATTTTCTACAAGCGCAATTTGTTTTTTATTTTTATTTTTTCCACCGATTTCAAATAAGTAGATATTATCCACCAAAACATCCCCTTTTTCGGGCAATGACAGCAAATGATTATGCGCTAAATTTTGCATAAAAAACGTTTCTCTCACTGTACCAATTTCGATATGGTCATTACTGATTGCAAACATCAAATTGGTATTATGTAACCAAATTTTATCGGGTTTATTCAAAAGACTGATGCTGCGTGTTTGTTTGTAAATTGCTCGAATTAATGCCGCTTTATTTAATAATTGCAACGCGCGAACAAGTGCATTTCTATTCAACTGAATAGTGTCACTTATCTTTTGGATATTGGGCGTAAAAGGAACATTTGAAGCGATAACAAACAATAAACGTTTCAATTTTGACAAGGTATGGAAATCTAAATTTTCGGTAGACTGGAGGTCAACTTCTAAAATAAGATTGACTGTATTCCGTAGTTTTTGATAATATTCCTCCTCATTGTTCTCAAAATATGGATAATTGCCAATTTTTAAATACTTAGAAAAGTGTTTCAAAGGGGTAAATTGCTCCAAAAACTGTTGGCTGATTGATGCATGGTTTTTTAAAATTTCTTGAAGGTTTAAAATGGGTAATTCAATTTTTTCATACAACAACAAATATTCCCTAAAGGATAGTTCCGCTAAATGGTAGGTTACCGCTCTTCTGCTCAAATCGGACTCTCCTTTATAAATGTCCAATATAGAAGAAGATGTAAAAATGACTTTTAAACTGAGGAAATCGTCATAAATTAATTTAAGTTCTCGCGACCAATTCGGGTATTTGTGAACCTCATCGATTAACAGTAGCTTACCTCCAATTTTGACGAATTTTTCAGCAAGACCGTATAAGGAGTTTTCAGAAAAAAATAAATCATCTAAAGCAAAATAAAGCACCTCATCATATTTGTAATCTTTAGCGAGTTGAAGTAACAGGGTAGTTTTCCCAGTTCCACGGGCTCCCTTAATTGCTATTAATCGGTTAGTTCTATTGATTTCAGCATATAAATAGCGCTTAAATACTACGGAAACATTGTTTATTTTCTTAGCGGACTTTTCTGCTATTTTTTCCATTTTGATTTTTTAAAAAGCAAAAATATAAAAATATTGCTATATCAAAAAGCAAAATAAGCACTTTTCTGAACATTTTCACTTCCGTAGGAACTATACTTTTGTAACAAAGGGTTTTAACCCTTTGAAAAACAAACAGGCCTTTATCCCCGAAAACCCCAAATAAATGCGCAAAGCTTTGACTTGGAATAGCAATAACAACAATTTTGATAATTATAAATGAAAAAGGCTAAAAGTGAAAACTTTTAGCCTTTATAAACTTTTATTTATGTATTTATTTCAATGAATTGGTGTTTTCTTACAGACACTTACACAAAAGCGTTCTCGCCTGTAATATCTAATCCAGTTATCAATAAATGAATATCGTGTGTTCCTTCATAAGTAACTACCGATTCTAAATTCATCATGTGGCGCATAATTGGATACTCGCCTGTAATGCCCATTCCACCTAACATTTGGCGTGCGTTACGTGCTACATTCAATGCCAAGTCAACATTATTACGTTTTGCCATACTTATTTGTGCAGGAGTAGCGCGGCCTTCGTTCATTAGCACACCTAATCGCCAAGTCAATAATTGTGCTTTGGTAATTTCAGTTATCATTTCTGCTAACTTTTTTTGTTGCAATTGGAAACCTGCAATTGGCTTTCCAAACTGAATACGCTCTTTGCTATAACGCAATGCGGTATCGTAACAATCCATAGCTGCACCTAAAGCACCCCAACTAATTCCGTATCGAGCAGAGTTTAAGCAAGTCAATGGACCTTTTAAACCTTCCACTCCGGGTAAAATATTTTCAATAGGAACCAACACATCGTTAAACACCAACTCACCAGTTGCGCTAGCACGTAAGCTCCATTTGTTATGTGTTTCGGGCGTGGTAAATCCTTCCATGCCACGTTCTACAATGATTCCTTTTATTTTTCCTAATTCATTTTTAGCCCAAACCACAGCAACATCGGCATAAGGTGAATTTGAAATCCACATTTTAGCACCATTTAAAATAACGTTTTTGCCATCTCCAGCAGGTTTAAAATTAGTAGTCATTCCACCTGGATCTGAGCCATGATTAGGCTCAGTTAAACCAAAACAACCTAACATATCGCCTTTGGCTAATTTTGGTAAATATTTGTGTTTTTGTTCTTCGCTACCAAATTTATAAATTGGATACATTACCAAACTACCTTGAACCGAAGCAGTGGAACGAACGCCCGAATCGCAACGCTCTAACTCTTGCATCATAATTCCGTAAGTTATGTAATCCATTCCACCACAACCATATTCTACTGGTAATTGCGGAGCGTAGCAACCTAGGTCGCCCAGCTGTTTTACCATAAAACGAGGGAAAACTGCCATTTGAGCCACGTCTTCTATAATGGGTGAAAGCTCTTTTTTTACATAATCGCGTACTGCGCTGCGAATTAATTTATGTTCTTCACTCAATAATTCATCCAATAAATAATAATCTGGATGGTTGTAAACATCTTGCTTGTTGGCTTTTGTAAATTCTTGCGAGTTTGTAGTCATGTTATTTATAATTTAACCTATGGCTTTTTTATTGCCTTAGTTTTTTTTTGTGGTGCGAAAATAGTTTTTTTGTTTATTATAATTACAACACATGAAAGTTCAAACTTGTTTAGAAAACCTCGAATTTTTTGCCTACCACGGAATGTACGATTTTGAAAAGGTAAATGGAGGTAAATTTAAAGTAGATGTTTTTCTAACTGAAAATGTGTTAGATAGCAAAACATTTGAAAGCCTTAGCGATGTGTTGGATTACGAAAAAGTGTTTTCAATTGTAAAAACCGAAATGGAAAAGCCACGAGATTTTATAGAAACAGTTGCACAAAGCATTATAAATCAATTGAAAAATGACTACAATCATTTAGAAAACATCAGTGTTAAAATAACAAAATACAACCCAGCAGAAAAGTTTGATGGCGGAAATGCAAGTGTGGTTTTGAGTGTTTAGCTAAATTGTTGGATGGCTAGATTGCTTAATTGTTGGACTGCTGAATTGTTAATTTGTAGATTTTCTATAAAATAAATAGCAACAAAAGCTCCCCCAAGCTCTCGCAAGTGTTAAGCATCGCAACGCGAGTGTCACTTGTGAGAAAAAGTAAGCAAAGTTTATAACTTTGCTATAATAAATAAATCCCAAGCTCTCGCAAGTGTTAAGCATCGCAACGCGAGTGTCACTTGTGAGAAAAAGTAAGCAAAGTTTGTAACTTTGCTATAATAAATAAATCCCAAGCTCTCGCAAGTGTTAAGCATCGCAAAGCGAGTGTCACTTGTGAGAAAAAGTAAGCAAAGTTTGTAACTTTGCTATAATAAATAAATCCCAAGCTCTCGCAAGTGTTAAGCATCGCAACGCGAGCGTCACTTGTGAGAAAAAGTAAGCAAAGTTTATAACTTTACCTTTAAAAAATTAGAACAAATCCCTCATCCTAATTTTTGTTGGAGTAACTGTAATAAACTTATTTAAAAGGTTGTTTTGTTTTTCAGAAATTAGTTTTATTAATACATTTGTTATTTCAGATAATTCCGAAAAATGATACCGCAAAAATATTACACTTATTCCAGTCATATGATGAGAAAAAATCCATTCACCAAAATCTTTATCTTCAGTTAAAATAATCGCATTTGTCTTTTGTTTTGCAAGATTAATAATACTAAAATCATCTATACCACGAAATTCATTATAAATATAAATTACCTCTACCACAAGCAAGCGTAATGATTCGGTGATGCTTCTTGGAATATTTTCATCCGCGATAATTAACATTACTATTCCAAAATTAATTCGTTTGAAATTACATCCGAAGCATAAGCCAAACAAGCATTTATTTGTTCATTGTTCAAGCTTGGATACATATCAATAAGTTGTGATGTTGAAGCTCCTTCTGATAGTTTTTTCAAAATCAATTCAACAGTTATTCTAGTTCCTTTAATAACAGGTTTTCCTAACATAATGGTGTGATTTGATTCTATATAATCTTGAAATTTCATAAGTCAAATATAAATATTTATTGATTATATTTCACTTAAAATATAACATCAAGCTCTCCCCAGCTCTCGCAAGTGTTAAGCATCGCAACGCGAGCGTCACTTGTGAGAAAAAGTAAGCAAAGTTTATAACTTTGCTATTAAATAAATAAACCCAAGCTCTCGCAAGTGTTAAGCATCGCAACGCGAGCGTCACTTGTGAGAATAAGTATGCAAAGTTTGTAACTTTACCAATAATCATTTTATTTTCAAAAAATAAAATAAATTCGCGTCAAGGAAATTTTTCATTATGTATAAATACGAAGCCATCAACAACGAACTTTTTAAAGGGAACCGTGCCAATTTTGTAAAACAACTAAAGGCCAATAGCATTGCTATTTTTAACTCAAACGATGAGCATCCTTGGAATGGAGATGCTACCCATAAATTTAAACAAAACAGCGATATTTTTTACCTAAGTGGAATAGACCAAGAACAAAGCATTTTGGTTATTTATCATGATAGCCCAACTCCTGAATTGCGCGAAGCATTGTTCATTAAACAAACCAGTGATTTGATGGTAACATGGAATGGTTACAAGCTTACACAAGCGCAAGCACAAGAAGTGAGTGGCATTCAAAATGTGTTTTGGTTAGACGATTTTGAAGCAAAAATTCGTCCAGCTATAAACTATGCAAACAATATTTATTTAAGTTTGAACGAAAACGACCGCAGCACTGTAACTACTCCTTATAAAGATTTGCGTTTTGCGAACGAAATGCGAGCAAAATATCCTTTGCATGAGTTTGAACGCGCATCGCCAATTATTCAAAGATTGCGTTCTATCAAATCGAAAATCGAGTTAGATTTGATGAATGTGGCGGTGGGTTTAAGCGAAAAAATGATTCATCGTTTATTCAAATTTGTAAAACCAAATGTGTGGGAATACGAAATAGAAGCAGAAATTATTCATTCATACATTAGCAACAGAGGCAACGGACATTCGTTTTCGCCCATTGTAGCTAGTGGACAAAATTCGTGTATTTTACATTATAACGATAATAACCAACAGTGTAAAGATGGCGATGTAATACTAATTGATAGTGGAGCTGATTATGCCAATTATGCCAGTGACATGACCAGAACTTTGCCTGTTAATGGACGATTTACTTCACGCCAAAAGCAAGTTTACAATGCAGTTTTGCAGGTAATGAATGAAGCAAAAAAACTGTTGAAACCAGGAGTTATGTTAATGGATTATCAAGCGCAAGTTGGATTAATTATGGAAGCTGAATTGGTAAAATTAGGCTTGCTGTCTACCGATGATATTGCAAAACAAAATCCAAGTTGGCCAGCATATAAAAGATATTTTATGCATGGCACCAGTCATTTTTTAGGAATAGATGTGCATGATGTTGGAATGCGCTACGAGCCAATGAAAGCAGGCATGATGTTTAGTTGTGAACCTGGAATTTATATCAAAGAAGAAGCCATTGGTGTGCGTTTAGAAAACGAAATTTTGATTACTGAAAATGGTTGTATTGACTTAATGAGTCATATTCCAATTGAAGCGGATCATATTGAAGATTTGATGAATGGGTAGCAATTGGCAATAAGCAATTGGCAAAATAAAATGATGTGGTGAGGTCATGTCGAGCGGAGTCGAGACATTTGTAACTGGTTCTCGTCCGATAGCTATCGGACTTCGCTCGAACTGACTGAATAATTGGCAAATAAAACTTCACGATGATTGCGCTAATAACCGCTGATTTTTCTGCGTTAATCTGCGTAATCTGCGGGACAAAAAAACAAATAAAATTGATAGACATAGACAAAGCATTTAACGATAAAAATCCGAAGTTGTATAAACTATTGCCGGGGTTTGTGTTGCGTTGGGTAAAGCGCATTGTTCACCAAGAAGAAATTAACCAATTTGTTATTGATAACGAAAAGAGTAATGGCATTCAGTTTGGTGCAAACGCAGTGATTGCTTTAGGTGCAAAAGCAGTTTCTATTGGCTTGGAAAATATACCCAAAACTGGTGGTGTAATTATAGCTGCCAATCATCCTTTGGGCGGTGCTGATGGATTGGCTTTTTTGGGTGAAGTAGGTAAAGTTCGCAGCGATTTAAAGTTTATTGTAAACGATTTATTGATGCAATTTAAAAGTTTGGAAAATGTGTTTATACCCGTAAATAAACATGGAACTAACACCAAACAAAACTTACAACGAATAGAACAATTATACAGCGAAGGTCATTGTATTTTGATATTTCCTGCAGGCTTATGTAGCCGAAAACAAGTCGGAAAAATTATAGATTTACCTTGGCAAAAAAGCTTTATTAGTCAGGCTGTAAAACACCAATTGCCTATTGTTCCAACCCATATTGATGCTTATAATAGCAGCTTTTTTTACAATTTAGCCAATATCAGAAAAAAGTTAGGCATAAAAGCCAATATCGAGATGTTTTTTTTGGCAAATGAAATGTTTAAACTAAAAGGAAAAACCATTACATTTACTTTTGGAAAACCTATTGAATCTGCAAAATTTGATAAAAGTAAAAATGCTTATAATTGGGCTCAAATTTTAAAAAATTTCATTTATGAGTTGAAGGAAAACAAACAAACCGAATTTGGTAAATAAAAAAAACATTACTTTTAAAAAATCAATATAACTTCATAAATGTGTTATTTAGTTAATTTATAAAGTTATAACATAAATAAAACGCAAACTTTTTATTTAAACTTTTATTTATTTTTTTCAATTGATAACAAATTACAATTTTTTTTACATCTTGCAACTAATATAAGTTTTGATGCAGCAGATAGTTGATAAAATAGATAGGACATTAATAAAAAACGAACTTACACCAGAAAGGTATGTAAGGTCAACAAATAATATAACTAACGAAATATATATTTTTGATGGAAATAGTGCTCCTAACTTAATGCTTGAGGTAGGAAGATTAAGAGAAGTTTCGTTTAGAGAAGCAGGTGGAGGTTCGGGTAAAGAAGCTGATATAGATGAACATGACACTGGAAAATACATTTACAAACAACTCATAGTTTGGAATCCAGAAGATGAAGAAATAGTGGGCGGTTACCGTTATGCATTGTGTAATGATGTGCTTGATGAAAAAGGTATTTACCACCTTTCAACAGCTGAAATATTTGAATACAGTGAAAAATTAAAATTGGAATATTTTCCTTACACTATTGAGCTAGGAAGAAGTTTTGTTCAACCTCAGTACCAACCTTCGCTCGATAACAGAAAAGGGTTATTTAGCTTAGATAATTTATGGGATGGCTTAGGGGCTTTAACTGTGCTGCACCCTCATATTAAATACTTTTTTGGAAAAGTTACCAATTACCAGCATTTTAGTAAAGAAGCACGCGATTATATTTTAGCTTTTATGGATTTTTATTTTCCAGAAAACGAAGGTTTAATTGTTATACCAAACCCTTTAAAAAGGGAAACTGATTGTACTGATTTTTTGAAGAATATTAAAGATTTACCATTTAAAGAAGGGCATTTATATTTAAACAAAATGGTACGTTCATTAGGTGAATATATCCCACCATTATTTAATAATTACATGAACTTAAGTCCTACTATGAAAACCTTTGGTACAGCAGTAAATGTGCACTTTGGGTATGTAGAGGAAACAGGAATAATGGTAACTATTGACGATATTTATCCAACAAAAAAAGACAGACACATTAATAGTTTTGTAACTTATTTGAAGAACAAATAGCATTATAAAATTCGAAGAAAAAATAAGATCCCGATGCATCGGGATGAAATTTTGGATTAAGAAATTCGAAAAAACTAAATAAGATTCCAATGCATCGGGACGAAAGAAAAATTTAAAATAATAACTAATGAAATACTTAAACTTTAAAAAAATTGGTTTGGCTATAGTAGCTATTTTAGTTATTCTTCAATTTGTTCGTCCAACCAAGAATGAAGGATTGGCTTTTACAGAAAACGATATTTCACATTTTGATTCGGTTCCTGACAATGTAAAAAAAATATTAGAAACTTCATGTTTCGATTGTCATAGCAATCATACTGTTTATCCCTGGTATACCAATATACAACCAATTGGATTATGGATGCAATGGCATGTGAATGAGGGAAAAGAGGAGTTAAATTTTTCGGAATTTAAAACTTATAAACCTAAAAGACAGAAGTATAAATTTGAAGAAATAATTGAAATGGTGGAAGAAAAGGAAATGCCTTTAAGTTCATATACACTTATTCACTCTGAAACTAAATTAACTTCTGAGCAATTGAATTCATTGGTTACATGGGCTAAAATTGAATTCGATAAAGTAAAAGTTCCTACAGAATAATGTCAGTTAAAAACCTAATTCTTTTAAGAGGATTACCAGGTTCGGGAAAATCAACATTGGCAACGTTATTAAGTGAAAACGGAAAATACCCAATTTACTCTATTGACGATTACTTTACCAATAAAAATTCAGGTGAATATAAATTTAATTTTGCTGAAAATTTTTTAGCCTATCAGCAATGCGAAAGCCTTTGTAAACAAGCCTTAGAACAAGAAATACCTAAAGTTTTTATTGATAACACCTTTACTCTAAATTGGGAATTGGAGCCTTATTTTAAATTAGCTGCGCAATATGATTATATGCTGTATGTATTAACCGTTGAAAAATACCACAATCATAAAAATATACACCAAGTAAGCCAAGAACAATTAGAAAAAATGGCCGAAAAATACAAAGTGAAGTTGTTTTAATTTGATAACAATTTTTTGCTTCAAGTACTTTATTATTGCCTATAATATTTAATCCATTGTCGTTATCATTTAAAATAGCTAAAAAGTATTTTTTCTCTAAAAAAAAGAGTGGTTCTTTTAATGCTGTAACTGTAATTTCAAGTATCAGTTTATTGGGTTATGTTGTTGGTGCTTGCGCATTAATAATTATCCTTTCAGTATTTAATGGCTTTGAAAACTTATTTGCTAAAATGTATAGCAATTTCGATGCGGAACTACAAATAACTGCACTAGAAAGCAAAACATTTAAAATAAATGCAATCAATTTTAATGAAATAAATAAAATAAGTGAAATAAGTAGTTTAAGTAAGGTGTTAGAAGAAAATGTATTGTTAAAATACAATAACAAAGAAACCATTGCAACTGCAAAAGCGGTTGATGAAAACTACTTAAAAATTACTCATATTGATACTTGTATTAGAAGCGGAATAGCTTTAATTGAAAATGGTGATACCAACTTTGCTTTATGTGGCGAAAATTTAGCTTATCAATTAGGAATTGACCCTTCAGATCAATTTAATTTTTTATCGGTATATGCACCTAAAAAAGGTGAAATCAATTTTATTAATCCCGAAAATGCCTTTAATAGAGACTTAATTACGCCAAGTAGTATTTTTGCAATTCAACCAGAAATTGATAGTAAATACATTGTTGTTCCATTGCGTTTTTTGTCGGAATTATTAGAAAAAGAAAATGAATTAAGTGCCATAGAAATAAAGCTTAAAAACAATGCAAACATTAATAAAATAAAACAACAACTAAATACAATACTTGGTAATAAGTTTATTATTAAAACACGATTTGAACAACGTGAAGCCTTTTATAAATTAGTAAAAACAGAAAAATTAATAAGTTATATTATTATACTTTTCATTTTAGTTATTGCCATTTTTAATACCATTGGAACTTTGTATTTGTTAGTAATGGAAAAAGTAAGGGAAATAAAAATTCTTCATAGCATGGGGTTAATGGCCAATAAAATTGCTACTATTTTTGCATGGCAAAGCCTTTTTATATCTACCGTAGGGGGTCTTTTAGGTTTGATAATTGGTTTTACAATTTGTTTTTTACAACAAAAATTTGGGTTTATTAAAATTAGTTTAAATTCAGAAATTCCGTACCCAATTCAGTTCACTGCAAGTGATGCCATATTGGTATTCATTACTATTTCAATATTAGGCTTTTTAACTTCAATTTACCCTTGGTTAAAAGCAAAAAAAATAGCAGAAAGTTAGTTTTATACTTATATTCTTACGAATATTTTTCGCCTAATTTTATTTTAATATCGGTTGCAATTTGCTTGACCTCTTGTTCTTTATTTTTATCGCAAATTAATAACACATCTGGAGTATCAACAATAATTAAATCTTTAACCGATTTAATGGCAATAATTTTGCTCCCTAATGCTTCGGCTTTGTTAATTAAACAATTACTTACATCGTAAAGCATTACGTTTTTACCTTTAATTGCATTGCCATTATCGTCTTTCGGCATTATTTCGTAAAGCGATGTCCATGTTCCTAAATCGCTCCATCCAAACTCACTAGGAATCACATAAACATTTTCAGCTTTCTCCATTATTCCGTAATCAATACTTATACTTCGGCATTGTTCATAGAAAGCTTTAATGGTAGCTCCCTCATCTTTAGTAAAAAAACTTTGCCCTGCATTTTCAAAAATATCATACTGCTCTGGCAAATGCTGTTTAAATGCTTTTTTTATAGATGATATAGACCAAATAAATATACCTGCATTCCATAAAAAATCGCCACTTTCTATAAAAGTTTCAGCAATTTCTAAAGTTGGTTTTTCAGTAAATGTTTTAACTTTATGAATATTATTGGTAGTCGAATCTTCAATAAATTGAATATATCCATAACCAGTATCGGGGCGGCTAGGTCTTATTCCTAACGTAACCAACGATGGGTTTTTATGGGCATAATTTAATGCTTCTTCCACATAACCTAAAAACTTTACCTCATCTAAAATTAAATGGTCACTTGGAGCAACTATACAAGCCGCATGGGTATTTAATTTATGAATTTTAGCACTTGCATAAGCAATACAAGCAGCAGTATTTTTTGCAGTTGGCTCGCCCAAAATTCTGTCTTCTGGCATGTTAGGCAACTGTTCTTTTACTAATCCTTCGTAAGCTTCATTGGTAACAATAAAAATATTTTCGGGTAAAAATGCTTTTAAAAACCTTTCGTAGGTTTGCTGCATTAAGGTTTTTCCTGTTCCTAAAATATCTAAAAATTGTTTTGGATAAGTACTTCTACTTGCTGGCCAAAACCTACTTCCAACTCCACCTGCCATTATTATGGCATAATTATTTTTATTTTTTTCCATTAAATGAAACTCAATATTCTATATTAACAATTTGTATTTCAAATTGAAGCGCAAAATACTACTATTTTAAATTTATTAAAATTATTTATTTATTAATCAGTTTTATTAAAAAAATAGGTTGTAAATTCATTTCAATTCATACATTTGTTAAAAAAAATTATGAAAAAATTTACTACTTTATCTATTTTGTTCTTGTTGCTTTTTTCTTGTACCAAAGAAGAAAAAACTACTATTCAACCAGTTCCAACTGAAAAAATTATTGAAATAAAAACTAGTTTTGGTAATATGTACATGTGGCTTTATAAAGAAACTCCTTTGCACCGAGCCAACTTTTTAGCTTTGGCCGACACTAATTTTTTTGATAATACTACTTTTCACCGTTGTGTTGATAATTTTGTAATTCAAGGTGGTGATCCCAATTCAAAGGATTCTGACCCTGCAAATGATGGTTCGGGTGGACCAGGATATACAACACCTGCCGAAATAAATACTTCAAATACAAAACTATTGCATACTTATGGAGCAGTTGGGGCTGCAAGACTTGGTGATGCACAAAATCCTTCAAGAGCTTCAAGTGGTTCACAGTTTTACATAGTGTTGCCAACTGCAGGTACTCCAAATTTAAATGGAGCTTACACTGTTTTTGGCCAAATAATTAAAGGAATGGAAGTGGCTGCTGAAATAGTAAAACAACCAAAAAATACTTCCAACGGAAGACCCAATAATGATATAAAAATGGATGTAAATATTCTAGAAAAAACCACTCAACAGTTGTTAGATGAATATTCATTTACTCCTTAAAGCTTTTTGTTTTTTTTAGTATTAATTCTAAATTTTCATTAACTGATAAGGTTGCATTAAGCCAATTAATTTTTATGCCTTCTTTTTCCATTTTTCTAAACCATGTCATTTGTCGTTTGGCATATTGATGAATGGATGTTTCAAGTTTTAAAAACATTTCATCATAAGTAATTTCGTTTAATAAGTAATAGGAAATGTATTTGTATTCTAATCCTAAAAACTGCAAACGTTCGTGGCCAATTCCTTCATTCAATAAGGTTTTTACTTCATCAATCATCCCATTGTCAAACCTGTTTTTTAATCGCTTTGAAATTTTATTTCTTCGTTCTTCTACAGGTAAATTTAAAGCAAAAACCAATGGTTTTAAATTCACAAATTCAATTTTAGGAATACTTGAATTATTTAAATATTCAGCAATTTCAACTGCTCTAATCAATCTTTTGTGGCTACTTAAATCGGGTTGGATTGATTTTGTTGGGTAGTTATTTAATAGTGAAATTAATTCTTCTTTACTTAATTTTTCAATTCCATGCCTTAATTCCAAATTATTTGGAATTGCTGCTAACTCATGTTTTTTGATGATGGCATCTAAATATAAGCCTGTTCCACCACAAATAATTGGAAGTTTTTCTTTTTTTTCTATTGCTTGAAAAGCACTGTAAAAATGTGTAATAAAATTATATAAATGAAAATGTATTCCAACTTCGGCTACATCAATTAAATGGTGGTTGATGGGCGTATTATTTACCCTATATTCTGCTAAGTCTTTTCCAGTTCCAATATTTAAATTTTTATAAACTTGTCTGGAATCGGCACTGATTATGGCTCCATTTAATGCTGCAGCTAACCTAACAGCCAAGGCTGTTTTACCACTAGCAGTTGGGCCAGTTATAATAATGGAGTTGTAGGATTGATTCAATTTTCAAGCAAAATAGTAACAACAAAGTTACAAACTTTAAAAATACTTTAAAACCTGCTAAAGTTTATACCTTCAAATAAAACATTATCACTATTTTCGCCCGCACTTTAGTAAACCATACAAGTATGTTTCAATACAATCGCAAAAATTATAGTAACGAAGTTTTAATTGATTTATACAAAACCATTTTAAAACCCCGAATGATAGAAGAGAAAATGTTAATTTTACTTCGTCAGGGTAAAGTAAGCAAATGGTTTAGTGGAATTGGACAAGAAGCTATAAGTGTAGGCTGTGTAAAAGCATTGCATACCGATGAATATATTTTGCCCTTACACCGAAACTTGGGTGTATTTACCGGACGTAACATGCCTTTTAATAAATTATTTAGCCAATGGCAAGGTAAAGCCAATGGTTTTAGCAAAGGCCGCGAACGTTCATTTCATTTTGGAACAAACGAATACCACATTGTTGGAATGATTTCGCACCTTGGAGCCATGCTTGGTGTGGCCGATGGCATTGCACTAGCAAATAAATTACAAAAAGAAAAAAAAGTAACTGTAGTTTTTAGTGGCGATGGTGGCGCAAGTGAAGGCGATTTTCATGAAGCATTAAATACAGCAGCAGTTTGGAGTTTGCCTGTAATTTTTTTAATTGAAAACAATGGTTACGGACTTTCAACACCAAGTAATGAGCAGTTTAAATTTAAAAGTTTTGTAGATAAAGGCATTGGTTACGGAATGGAAGCCTACCGAATTGATGGGAATAATATTTTAGAAGTTTATGATACCATTAGAGGGTTGGCCGAATCGATTAGAAATAACCCAAGGCCAGTATTATTGGAGTGTGTTACTTTTAGAATGCGCGGGCACGAAGAAGCATCGGGTGTAAAATATGTTCCTCAGGAGTTATTCGAAATTTGGGGTAAAAAAGATCCTGTGGTTAATTACGAACGTTATTTATTAGAACAACAAGTATTAACTTACGAATTAATAAATGAACTAAGGGCTGAAATTAAAGCTGAAATAGATTTAGGAGTGGAAGAAGTATTAAACGAACCTGAGATTGTTGCAGATACTTCAACCGAAATGGCAGATGTTTATATGCCTGTAAATTTGCCAGAAAGCCAAAGTTTTGAAAATTTACAACATGTAATAACAACTCCCGCAACATTAAATAAAAGTAAAAAACGATTGGTGGATGCCATTAGTGATGGTTTGCGCCAAAGCATGGAAAAGCACGATAATTTGGTGTTAATGGGACAAGACATTGCCGATTATGGTGGAGTTTTTAAAATAACTCAAGGGTTTGTGGAGCAATTTGGTAAAGACCGAGTAAGAAATACGCCACTGTGCGAAAGTGCTATTTTAGGTGCAGGTTATGGTTTAGCAATAAAAAAAATGAAGGCAATGGTAGAAATGCAATTTGCCGATTTTGTAAGTGTAGGTTTTAATCAAATTGTAAATAATTTAGCAAAAAGTTATTACCGTTGGGGGCAACAGGCCGATGTGGTTGTACGAATGCCCACAGGAGCAGGAATGGGTGCAGGTCCATTCCATTCGCAAAGTAACGAAGCATGGTTTTTTCATGTTCCTGGTTTAAAAATTGTTTATCCGAGTACACCAAGCGAAGCAAAAGGATTGCTAACAGCAGCCATTAACGACCCTAATCCAGTTTTATTTTTTGAGCATAAAAACTTGTATAGAAACGTAGAGTTAGAGGAAGATGTGTTTGATGATTATTACATGTTAGAAATTGGTCCTGCAAGAATGGCAAAAGTAGGAGAGGACGTATCGATTATAACTTATGGTGCAGGAGTGCATTGGGCACTAAAACATTGTGCTGAAAACAATATAGATGCCGATATAATAGACCTAAGAACTTTATTGCCTTGGGATAAAGATGCAGTTGAAAAAAGTGTAAAGAAAACAGGAAAAACAATTGTACTACACGAAGATACTTTGACTGGTGGAATTGGTGCTGAAATTGCTGCGCATATAGCGCAATATTGTTTCCAATATTTAGATGCACCTGTAGTAAGAACCGGTAGTTTAGATTCGCCTGTTCCATTTAATGAAAATTTAGAACAAAATTTTTTACCAAAAGAACGCTTTAAAACCGATTTAGATAATTTGTTAAACTTTTAACAAAAAAATATTTTAATGAAAGAAATAAAAATAATTGCCATAGCAGGTGCAGGTACTATGGGTGCAGGAATTGCGCAAGTTACTGCCAATGCAGGTTTTAAAACAATTTTGTTTGATATAAACCAAGTTGTTTTGGATAAAGCAAAAACCAGTATTGATAAAGGCTTACAATTTTTGGTTGAAAAAAATAAACTAACCGTTGAACAAAAATTTGCAACGCAAGATTTACTTACTTTTACCAATAACATTAACGAAGTAATTGCCGATTTAATTATTGAAGCAGTTATAGAACGCTTGGATATTAAACACGATTTTTTTAATAAAGTAGCTGCAATTAATACACCTGATTGTGTGTTGGCAAGCAATACTTCTTCTATCCCCATTACTCAAATTGCAGCTAAAATTCCAAACCCAGAAAGGGTAATTGGCATTCATTTTTTTAATCCAGCGCCAATAATGAAATTGGTAGAAATAATAATTGGTGCGCAAAGCAATAAACAAGTGGCATTGCATTGCAAAGCACTAATTGAAGGCATGGGTAAAACTTGTGTGATGGCTGCCGATTCCCCTGGTTTTATAGTGAACCGAGTGGCAAGGCATTATTATGTAGAAGGTTTAAAAATATTGGAAGAACAAGCAGCTAATTTGGAAGATATTGACGCATTGTTAGAAAGTTCTGGTTTTAAAATGGGGCCATTTAAGTTAATGGATTTAATAGGGGTAGACACCAATTTGTCTGTAACCACTTCTATGTATCATTTATTTAACCAAGAAAGTAAATTTAGACCTAACCGCATACAACAACAAAAAGTGGATGCGGGACATTTTGGAAGAAAAACAGGTAAAGGTTTTTATGAGTATTAGAATATTATCTAATTCCTCATATTTTCCAACTTGGCTTTTTCTAAAATAGTAATTACGCTTCCTTTCAATTCAATTAATTTTTCTTCTTTAAAGTCTGAAAGCGTTCTTATAACAGTTTCTGCAGCAGTGCCAACTAAACTTGCCAAATCTTGCCTATTTATAGAAAACGAATCGATTGCTACATGATTAGTATTATAAGTTTTATTTAACATTATTAAACTTTCGGCTACTCGTTTTCTTACTGAGTTGTAGGCCAATTTAATCATTCTATTTTGGTTTTCTATTACATTTCCAGCAAGCATTTTAATAAATGAATTTGCTACTAATCTGTTTTTTGAAATTAATGAAAAGAAATCGTTTTTAGGAATAAAATAGGTTACTGTTTCCTCAATTGCCTCAGCGTTTTCGCTATAATTTGAGTTTTCTAAAATATTTATGTATCCAAAAAACTCACCTGCTTTGTATATTTTTGAAATATAATCTTTATCGTTCGAACTTGTTTTATAGCTTTTTACTGATCCTTTTTCAATAAAATAAATTCCTCTTGTAATATTCCCTTCGCTGTAAATAGGTTGTTTCTTTTTAAAAACAACGCGTTTTCTTTCCTTCGAAATAGTATCAAAATCATCAATAGAAATGGCAGAATCTATAAATGATTCAATGCCATCAATGGAGTTATTAAATTCTTTTTGTAAGGCATTCACTTTACCTAGTCTTACTTCAATGGCTTTTAGCAAATCTTCTTCTTCAAAAGGTTTGGTTAAATAATCGTCAGCACCCATATTCATTCCTTTCCTCATGTCTACCATTTCGGCTTTTGCTGTTAAAAATATAAAAGGAATAGAAGAAGTAATTGCCTCGTGCGATAAAATATTAAGTACACCATAACCGTCTAACTCTGGCATCATAATATCGCAAATAATCAAATCGGGTATTAAGTGTTTGGCTTTAATTACCCCATCTTTTCCGTTAGCCGCTTGCTCAATTTTATAGCCAGACAATTCAAGTAATTCGGCAATGTTTTCTCTAACATCTTTATTGTCTTCTATTAAAAGAATTTTTTTCATATTTTATTTTTTTGAAATAATAGGCAACAATACAATAAAAGTTGTACCATGGTTAATTTTACTTGTAAAAGTAATATTACCACCAATAAGTTCAATATATTTTTTTATTATATTTAAACCAATACCTGTTCCTTGTATATTTAATGCATTTTTGGCGCGATAAAATCTATCAAATAAATATTTTTGTTCTTCTTCTGGTATGCCAATTCCGTTATCACTTATTTTAAAAATTATGGTATCATTTTCTACTTGAATATTAATAATAATTTCACCTTTTTCGTCAGAATATTTTATAGCATTAGTAACCAAATTTTGTAATACAGTTCTTATTATTTTTTTATCGTGTTGTACTATAATTTTATTTGGATTGAACTGTAAAACCAAACGTTGTTTTTCTTTTAATAAATCTCTTATTTCTTCAATATGTGAGTTAATAAATTCTATAAAATCAAATTCAACTGCATCTATTTTATAATGTCCAGAATCAAGTTTCTCAACCGATAAAAAAAACTCTAAAATATCGGTTAAATTTACAATTGCAGATTTTACTTTAAGAACATGCGATTTGAATTTATCTTTTTCATTCATCTCATTATATTTTGCCATTAAATTTACCGATGAAAGTATGGTGCTTAACGGTGTTCTAAACTCGTGCGAGGCCATTGAAATAAACCTCGATTTCATTTCGCTTAATTCTTTTTCTTTGTCTAAGGCTTGTAATTCTATATTGGTTTTTTCTAGTTTTTTACTGTAATCTTCTATGTCTTTTTGAGCCTTTTTTAATACACTTATATCATGTAAAACACCTGCAAAAACTGTCGTTCCATCTTTCAATTTTACGTTGCTCACACTTAAAAAAAATGAAAAAACGGAACCATCTTTTCTTTTACCATCTACTTCGCGCCCTATGCCAATAATTTTTTTTTCGCCTGTATTTAAATGGTTTTTTATATAGCCATCATGTTTCGACTTATCGGGCTCCGGCATTAAAACACTTATGTTTTTTCCTATCAATTCAGTTTCTTCAAAAAGAAACATTTTGGTAACAGCTTGGTTAATTGCTTCAATTATTCCTCTATCATTTATAATTATCATTCCATCAACAGCAGTATTAAAAATTGCTCTTAATGTTTCTTCATTGGTTAATATATTTTTATTTTCACTCATTACATTTAGCAAAAAACAGAAACTATTTCATATTTAAAAGAATGTAAGTTCTTTTTATCAGTTTTATATAGAAATAAATAAAATAAAATGGTTTAACAGTAAATAATTAAAAAATAATAAATTGCGCTTTAATAAAGCTGGATTTGATTAATTTAAAATATTTATTAATATTTTTTACTTGCAGCATTTTGCTTTTTAGTTTTATCAAATAGTTAAACTATAAAATTTAATATTATGAAAAAAATATCATTAACAATGAAGCCATTTTTAATATTGGCATTAATTTTAAGCATTGTTTTTAGCAGTTGTAAAAAAGGTTGGTGGGGTTATGAAGATGAAAATGATGGAGGAGGAAATAATGGAAGTACAACTGTAGTAAAAACTACAGGAACTGTTTACTATCAAAGCTGCGGTAAAAGTATTTATGGTTCTGGAATATGGATAAAAACAGATAAAGGAACATTGATTCAACCATGCGCCCAACTAACTACTATACCTGTAAAATTGGAAGAAGGAGATAGAGTAGAAATAGTTTACAAAGGATATGAAGGAAACATGTCGGGTTTTGAACCTTATTGCAAAATGGCCTATTTTCCTTACGTAAAAGCAACAATAGTTTTAATAAATAAAATATCAAGTGCCAATTTATGTGCACCAGTTTATATGTCGAAAGTATACGAAACTTTAGAAGCTGCGGGAATAAATATTTTAGAGGCTAAAATGGAAGGTACTAATTTAAAAATGAGTATAGGTTACAGCGGATGTAGCCAAAATGTAAAGCGTTTTTCATTGGTTGGAAAATCTACTTCGGTTAATGGCCTTCAACAATATGAACTAAAAGTAGTTGACAGTTCCCCAGAAATGTGTTTGGCTTACTTTACCGATAATATTTGCTTTGATTTACAAACCTTGCGCGACCCAATTAAAAGCAGTAGTGTAACTGTAAAAATAATTGGTTTTAAAGACGAATTGATTTTTTAAACTGTAAAATAGTTTTTTATGAAGAGGCTTAGGCCTCTTTTTTTATGCCTTCATGCAAGTGGTTTGCTTTACAATAGTATCAATCCACTGCTTTTGCTTGGTTTCATCATAATATTTTGCAGGTGTTTCAAGCTTGCAAAAACGCAAGTTTTTAGCTTTGCAAAATGCTGCTATTTGCATTATTTGTTGTTTTGATTGGTGTATTCCGTTAAAAGTTTTACGTGTAAAATAAACAGCTTTTAATTTTGGAAGGGTTTCAATAATGGTTTGTAAATTATTCCATTCACTTACATGGTTATCAATAAAACTATCATCTAAATTATTTTCTTCTCCCTCGGGCACATCAATCGCATTGATTATGTCTGCAAAATCTATTTTATGTTTTTCCATAAAAGCCTTTTTTTCAATTAAGCTTGCTTCTTTTAAGCTGTTTAATCCAAAACTTATAGGTAGTAAATGCCATAAAAAGCTACGTGTTTTTCCATAAAAAAAATCAGCGCCATCTACAACATTGTGGCTAAAAGTACCTAAAATAAGAATTTCGGTATTGTTATTGGCTATGTAATTTTTGAATTTATTTTCAACTATTGGCATATAAATATATTTGTTTTATAAAAGCAATAATCAAAATAAAGCTTTTAAAAAAAATGTTAGAATTTGTTGAACTTATTGGAGTATAAATTTATTTAGTTTAAATTTTTAAGTCAATTGCAAAATAGTTATTAATATGAATAATACACATGATAAAACAAATTTGAGCTTATTTATAATGCATTAAATTTTTATCATCTTAAAAATAAAAAAATAATGAAAAAATATTTAAGAACTAAAAGGCTGGAATGATGCTTTGATAAAAAATTCACTGTTTGTAACATACAGTACAAATGGAACTTATTTATATAGCGATAGTTCAGTTTATGGAAATTGGGAATTATAAGGCAATAATTCAATTATTTTTGAAAAAGGTACTCCCGATCAACTTATTTCTTCAATCAATAAAATAACAACAAATAATTTGGTTATCACCTATACTTGGAATATGAACGATACCTTAACATCAATTGTAACAGAAACTTGTACTAGGTAATTCATTTCTTTAGTGAAATGCCTTCAGTAAATTTCTTGCATTAATAATCCAATTTATCTTAGTGTTTGTATTTACTGTTTTAAACCATGTAAAATAATTTAAGCGTAACATGCCGCTTTTTCTATCATTGTTTTTATTTTTTACACTTTTTTATGTATACCTATTTAAGTCTATACAGTTCAATAAAACATTGCATTAATTCTCAGCTTTACAAGTTGAAATATGTTTAACTGGAAAGTTACACGAATTTGCAATGAAACACATTTTATTCGCTTCTATATGTAATTCGTTTGCTTTTTCAACTAGTGTTTGGTCGGTTATAATTACGGTTGGCCGCAAAACCACTTCTGTAAAGTGTCCGCCATTTTCAGCTGTTTCTTTCATTGTTCCACTTGCATTGTCTTTGTAGTCAATAACAGTTATTCCGTTAGCTGAACATAAATGCAAATACCATAACATATGGCAACTCGATAATGAAGAAACTAATAGTTCTTCTGGATTATGTTTTGACTTATTACCAAGAAATTCAGGGTCTGAGGAAGCCAAAATATCCACTTTGTTGTCAATAGTAATAGTATGATTTCGGTCGTATGATTGATAGCTCTTTGTTCCAAGCCCTTTGTTACCAGTCCAAACTATTGTAACTTTATATTGATGTTCATTTGTCACTTCAGGCTAATTGAGGATAATAATTATTGAACTTAGAAATTTTGATTCTATCAATGAATTAATTTAGTTTTTGGAGGATAATTTTCTTAACTATTTCCCATTCAGCCTTGAGCTCTGATAAATGTAATTTTAAATTATCGTTCCAACTAGCATTTGATTCCATTTCTATTTTCTCTGCAATTTTGGTCATTAAACCAAAGCGCATTGAACTTGACGAACCCTTTATTCTGTGTGCTGCTGTATTTACACTTTCGGTGTGCTTTCTATTGCAAGCATCCTCTAGTTCATGTATTTTAGTAGGTATATCATCAATTGCTATATTCAATACTTCCTTAATAATTGCTTTATCGTTAAACAAATTTACCAATTCATCATAAGCCATATGTAAATCATTTTCAGATTTATCATGATGAAGTAATTCAGGCGAATGTTCTTTTTTTGTCAAATATTTATTAAGCACTGCCATTATCTTCTCTGGCACAAGTGGCTTGGTTAAAAAGTCATTCATTCCACTAGCAAAACAGTTCTCCTTTTCTTCTTTAAGTGCACCTGCTGTAAGTACTATTATTGGAACATTTTTACCAGTTGATAATTCAATTGCTCTAATTTTTTTGGTTGCAGTTATCCCATCCAATTCGGGCATGTGCACATCCATTAAAATCAAATCAGGGCTCATATTTTGGTATTTTTCAACGGCCTCAATACCGTTTTTAGCTTCAATGATGTCATTATTGAAACCAAGCTCAGAAAGCATGGCCTTAATTAAAACCATATTCAAATACACATCTTCAGCAATTAGTATTTTTACTCCTTCGTTAATATTGTCTGCTTTAGGCGATTCTATAGTTTAATTAACAAGGTTGGTAGTGTTCTCTTGGTATAAATTATTGAGGTAAATAAATAAATCGTTACTTTTTACGGGTTTACTTAAGCGAAAGCGAATACCTAATTCTAAGCAATCTTTTTCCACGTTATGGTTATCTAATGATGAGTGCAGAAGAATAACAGGCTGTTTTACAATACTTAATTTTAATTTATCCTTCAGCATTCTTATTGTTTCTATGCCGTTAATATAGGGCATATTGTAATCACAAATGATTAAGTCGAATGGTTCGGGTTGTTCAATTATTTTGAGCGCCTCAAAACCGTTATCGCAACATTCAGATTCAATCTGCCATTGAAGAAGCATTTGTTTCATAATTGTTTGATTATTGGCGTTGTCGTCAATAATCAAACATCGCTTCACTCCTTTAATCTGTGTATAATCTAGCTTATCCCCGGCCTCAAAACGAGTAGTAATATCAAAATAGAAAACAGTTCCAACACCTACCGTGCTTTTAATTTTGATGGCACTGCCCATTTTTTCTGCAATCAATTGAGAAATAACAAGTCCTAAACCTGTACCACCAAACTTACGTGTGGTTGAACTATCGGCCTGCGAAAATGATTTAAAGAGCTTCGATTGCTGTTCTTTATTGATACCAATTCCTGTATCTCTTACCGATATGGAAAGCTTGCCATTATCGCCATCAACTGCTTGGTAGCTTATTTTTAACTCAACTTCTCCCTTTAAGGTAAACTTAACAGCATTGCCTAAAAGATTGGACAAAATCTGTTTCAAGCGAACGGCATCAACTTGAGCAAATCTAGGCATGGTGGGGTCAATGTAGAGCAATAACTCAATGTCTTTTTCTACTGCTGCAAATTTAACAATGTCGATACTGTCCTCGAACAATTGAACCATGTCAGATTTTATTATTTCCAGATCCAACATCCCTGCTTCAATTTTTGAAAAATCAAGAATATCATTGATGAGACCTAGCAAAGCGTGTCCTGAAACATTGGCACTGTTTACATATTGCTGTTGAACAATAAAAAGCTGGGTTTTTTTAAGTAAGTCCGTAAATCCAATTACACTATTGAGGGGCGTACGAATTTCATGACTCATATTGGCAAGGAATTCAGATTTTGCTTGATTTGCTTTTTCTGCTGCTTCTCTGGCTGCAATTTGTGCTAAAGCTTCTTTTTCTGCTGTAATATCCCAATTGGTTCCTATCATCCGAATGGCATTGCCATTATCATCTCTTATTACAGTTGCGAGGGCTTTTATATGTCTAATTGTACCATCTAGGCATTGAACCCTGAACTCTGTTTTAAAGTCTTTTTCGCCTTTGAGAGCCATTTGGATTTCTTCTTCACCTCTTTGTTTATCGGCTTCGTATACGCCATTGACCCAGGCCTCGTATGCGTTGGTAAAATCGTTTTTATTTAATCCGTACAAAACGAACATTTGGTCATCCCAACTGAGTTTATCACAAACGATATCCCAATCCCAAATTCCAATTCCGCCCGCTTTCACAGCAAGACTCAGGCGTGTTTCGTTTAGTTTTATTAAGTCTTCCGTTTTCTTTAATTTGGTAATATCGGTGTGAGAACCGACAACCCTTATGGCTTCACCATTTGTATTTCTCTCTACTACTTTGCCTCTATTTAAAATCCATAAATAGTTGCCTTCTTTATTTTTAAATCTATATTCATGGTCAAAAAAATCTGTTTGCCCAGATAAATTTTGAGAAATTTCAGCAAATGCAAATGCAATATCATCCGGATGTATTCTAGAACTCCATTCATTATCACTGTCTGTAAACTCTTCTGGTTTATAACCCAACATTTCTAACCAGCGTTTTGAATAAAAAGTCTTTTTCTCTTGTGGTCTCCAATCCCAAATTCCATCACCGCTGCCTTCAATAACAAATTGCCATCTTTCTTCATTGATCCTTATTTTCTCGGCAGCAAGTTTTCTTTCTGTAATGTCTTGTGCTATCCCCTTAAGATGGGTTATTTCTCCTGAATAATCAAATTCAGCTTCACCATGCACCCACATGTATCCTTCACTACCATCTTTAAGGATTGTTTTTAGTTCCAGTTCATAAGGGATTCCTTTTTCTTTAGTTAGATTTATTTCAGCAGATAATTGCTCCCAACTTTCTGGAGTAAATAGCCTCATGTGCTCGGTGAATGGCGGTGGTGGAAGAGTAGCATCGAAACCATACATGTTATATAGCTCTTCTGTCCAGAATACCTCATTGGTTTTTACATTAAGCTCCCAACTTCCTAAGCCAGCAATTTTTTGCGTGTAATTTAGTAAAGCGACACTTTTATTTAGTTTTTGCTCGTTTTTTTTGTATTCGGTAATATTCTGGTGCGAGCCTAACATTCTAATTGGCTTGCCGTCTTTATCTCTAATGGCCAAACCTCTGCACCTTATCCAAACAATAGTTCCATTTTTATGGGTGTACCTGATGGTTTGTTCGTATGGTATTTCGGGGTTTTCACAATGTTTCATGAAAAGCTCCATAGCGAGTTTCATATCATCCGCATTTATGATATGTTGCCATGCAGAAGGATTGTGTGGCATATCTTTATAATCATACCCTAAAACGGACCAAAATTTCGGACTCATCCATTCCTCTTCAGGCTTATCCAAATCCCAGTATCAAATGCCATCTAAGGATGATTCCTGAATAAAATCGAAGATTGTATTGTCGGATTTAACTAGGTCGTAGAGCTCTTTCTTAAGGTAATGATTGTCTATAATGTCTTCCGGGGAATAAGTAATTGGCATAGTGAAGGTTAAATTTTTATTCTTTGGGAAATTAATTTTTTTATTCTTAATAAGCGAATTATGACATCTTTATCTTTCGTTTATGCTTATCGAATCGAATAAAATTCAGCGGTTATCTGTCCTGAATAGTGTTTTAATATTAGTCTCAATGCATCGGGATTGTTTTTTGGTTATTAAAGAAATTGAGATTAATCAGTTGTTGAAGTGGCAAGCCAATGAACGTTATCTTATTGCAGTTACCTGAAAGGAATGAGTTTGCCATTCCTAATGATTTTCTGTAAAACTGCGGTTGTAATACGAAACACCTCCTTTTGGGTAGGTGCTTTTATTAGGAATTTTATGATAAATACTTCGTTATTAAAATAGTTGTATACTCTATCAATGTAGTTTTCAAGTAGTAATAATAACTGCTTGATTTATTGTTAGAAGTATTTATTTCGTATCAAAACTCCAACCGTAAACAGTAGGATTTTTTCCGCCCATCGGTCTTATGTATGTGCTTAATTGCCCTCTGTGATGCAAAATATCGAAAAGAAAAAACCAAAGCATTCCATTTCTAGGCAATGTTAAAAGCGGATTGCCCGAAAAGAGTAGTTCAACATTTATTTTTTCGAAAGCATCTTCACTCATTGTGTCAACAATTTTTATTGCTTTATTCCAATAATCTGAAAGCAATTTCGATCCTTCAATTGACTCCTTAAATGGCATTACGAGACATTCATCACATTTCTCTTCAGTTAAAATTACATTGAAATCAAAAGCATGAGCGATTATGTGTTCCGCTATTTCATAGGCACTCCTGCTATTAGGATGTGGTCTGTAATTAAGATTTTGATTTGGTAAAGCTTCTATTACTGCAACTGTTGCAGCTAGTTCATTTACAAGGCAAGTTTTAAAAAATTCTCTATTAGTCATAATTGGCAAATTTAAATTTCCTACTTATAAGGTTTTTTGGGATGTACCCTGTTTTTTATTGTTTTTTTTTGTTTTAATTTTTAATTGTCAAAATTACAATTTTTTTTTAATAACTATTAATGTTCACCTATGATGGTTTTCTTTTTTTTTGCTTTGATGTTTCTTGCCTATGGTTGTTGTTTTAGCCATGTACGTCAACTTAAGAAGCAAAAAAAGAGAAACTCCAGAGGAGTTTAATATTAATAACCCCGAATGAAATTCTGGGTTATCGTATAAAAGTCTATATTCATTTTTAACGGGTTAAAACCCGTTGTTACAAAATGTTTCGTTCCTCTGGAACTCAATTTTTATAGATGTTTACAAGAAAAAAACTTTAAATTAAGTTGACGCATATGGTGTTTTAGCGCAGCGACACCAACCATATAAAAAAAAATTTAACTGAAGAACATGCAAGCTGTTAGCTAACGGGTGGAACACAACAACAAATTTGAATGCAATAAACATTTGAACTTTTCATGGTCAAAAAAAACGCTTAACATAATAACATTGCGCTCGCAACAGCTATGGGGCTTAAATTTAAGATGCTTTTTACTTTTATTTTACCACCCAAATTATTTAATTTAAAAATTCTCTTTTAAACCCAATAAATTTACCACCTTCTTTAGGGTCTCGCCATTTAAAGGTTTTGCCAAAAAAGCTACAATACTCTTTTCATTTTTAGTTCGTTCTACATCTGCAGGATTTATGCTTGATGAAAGAATAAAAATTTTTGTTTTCACTTCAAAGTGCGGAAACTCTACTTTAAAAGTTTCAAAAAAATCCCATCCATCCATCATGGGTATATTTAAATCTAGAAAGATTATTTCAGGAAAATTTTCCATGGAAATTTCCCCGCTATCTAGTTTTTTGAAAAAATCTAACGCTTCCAATCCATTATAAGCTTCTATTATGTTACTGCAAAATTTGTTGGAATTCAAATGTATTCCATTTAAAATTTGTGTTACTTTATCATCATCAATTGATAAAACGGTATTAATCATTGTTATTTATTTAAAAGTTATTATAAAAGTTGTACCAATATTTACTTCGCTTTCTACTTCTATCTGTCCGCCAAGTGTTGTTATTTGTGAATGTATAAGGTATAAACCAATTCCTTTGCTGTCTGCATTGTTGTGAAACCTTTTGTACAAACCAAATATTTTGCCTTTTGCTAATGCCATATTAATACCAATACCATTATCAGAAAACGTGAGCTTTATATCCCCATTTGGTTCTTTGTTTGATTTGATGGTGATGATAGGGTCTCTATCTGGATGACAATACTTTACTGCGTTGGTTATTAAATTTAAAAATACACTTTCTAAATATGCATTGGCAAATATTACCGATGGTGCAGCAGAAAAGTCTACATTTAATATTACCTTTTTTTCTAGTAATGTCATTGAAAGCGATTCTGATATTTTCTTAAATGTTTCTTCAAAAGTTAATTGATCTTTTTGTATATTTCTGTTCTCTTTTATTATTAAAACATCAATTAAAACTTTCAAGGTTTCATTCAAATGGTGGGTAGAAATCTTGAAACTATCTATTAGTTGTAAGGTAAGTGCATCAGTACCAGGTCCTGGTTGAATAATATCGCAAATAGAAACAAGGTTAGTTAATGGAGCCCTCAAATTGTGGGTGGTTATATAACTAAACTGTTTCAACTCCAAGTTGTTTGCAACCAATTCTTTCAGTAAATTTTCCTTCTCTAAGGCAGCTTCAATTTCGTTGGTCACATCTCGTTGAACAGATAACCAATGAGTAAAACAACCATTTTTATCTTTAATAGGTGTTAACCTGAAGGTTACCCAAAAAAACTCCCCGTTCTTTTTTTTGTTTTTAACAGTAATCTCGCAACTTTCCAAATTAATTAATGCTTTGCGTAGTTTGTCTAATTCGTTTCTGTCGGTATCTGCTGTTTGCAGTATTCTAGGTGTTTTACCTATTATTTCATCTTCACTATAACCAGTCATTTGTTGGAAAGCATGGTTAGTAAATGTTATCCTTGGACCAGGTTCATTAATATCTCCAGCATCCGCTATCAAAATAGCATCATTTGTATTCAATACCACTGCTTCCATTAATCTCAATCTTTCTTCTTTTTCTTTTCGCTTGGTAATATCCTGTATAGCCCCAACCATCTTTACTATTTTACCCTGCTCATTTCTTATTCCAAAAGTTCTATCTAATACCATTGCATAGGTACCATTTGATTTTCTCAATCGGTATTCACTATTCCAATTATTAATGATGGTTTCATTACTTATTAATGGTTGATATTGGCTTTTTATATCATCGTCAGCTTCATCCGGGTGAATATTTTGCCTCAAGATATTATTTTCCATTGGAGCCCACCCATCAATTACCGGATGTCCAAAAATAGTGGTGAAGTTTTTACTGATAAAAATCTCATTTTTTAGTAGGTCTGCTTCCCAAATTACATCCGATGTGGCTAAGGTGGCATACTCATATCGTTGGTTACTTTGTTTCAATTCTTCCTCTGCCTTCAATTTTTGTGTGATATCGGTAAAGAAAACATAATTTAATTCTGTGCCCTCAAAAAACAAATATTGCAATTTACATTCCACCGATATCAATGTATTGTCTTTTTTCTTAAACGAAGCATACCTAGTTAAAGATTTAAATTCACTTATTTGTTTATTTAGTTTAATTAATTCTTCAATATCAATTAAAATATCTATGTCACTGATATTTATTTGTTTAAATTCATCTGTTGTATATCCCAATACATTCAATGCCGCTTCATTAAAATCATACATTCTGCCATTATTTATTTCTACTATAATAGAAGGTGTTTGTATATTTCTAAACCCAAGCTCAAACAGTTTAGCTTTTGCGTTTGCAAGGTGAATATTGGTTGTGTCGTAACCATATCCTATAATCATTTTTAATTTGCCAACATCATCAAAAACAGGATACATATTTCTAGATACGTAAATAATTTCGCCAGATTTATCTTTTAGTTCTTCCTCCCAAGTAATTGACTTGCCTTTATTAACTACTTCTTGGTAAAACGGTATTCTATCTAAAACAGCAACATTATCCCCATTTTTGTAGGCTATATATTCTTTATCGGTTTTGCCAATAATCCATTTTCTAGTTTCAGGATTACTTAGTCCTGCGGGATTAACAAACTGATATCGAAAGTCTTCAGAAAAAATTGCAATTTCAGTAGGCAAATTGTTAAGTATGTCTTCATAAAACAACCGCTGTTTATCTAGTTCTTTTTGCAATATTATTCTTTCTGTTACATCATTTATATAAACACAACTAAGTTCTTTATCACCAAATTGAATTATGTTTGGATTAATTTCTACATCTATAATAGTGCCATCTGTTTTTGTTCTTTTGGCAATAAAGTTTGCACTTTTCTTTTTCCTTAAGAAATACCAATACTTTTTCCAGGTATCAGTTGTATACCCTTCGTCAAAGTCAAATACTGTCTTGGTCTTTACCTCTTCTAAGCTAGTATACCCATATATTTTTGCAAAAGCTAAGTTACAATTATAAATAGTACCATCCGCATTGAAATAGGCTAAACCAAATGAGGCTTTATTTATTGTAAATGCTGAAAGTTCTTGGTTTTTTTCTGCTTTCTTTTTTTCGGTGATGTCATTTACATAACAAAACATCACCTCTTTTTCATTATAGTTAATTAGGTTACTGCTTAATTCTACATCCAACAAAACACAATCCTTTCGCTCAAAATGACATTGAAATAATACATTTTTCTTTTCTCTTATTTCTTCCCATTGTTTAATGAAACTTGCTTCATCCATTTTTGTAGCAACATTCAACAAATTTATTTTACTAAATTCTTCTTGGCTATAACCTAATAAATTGAGTAAAGAATCATTAAAACTATAAAATTCACCACTAGGCAACATTAACATAATAGGCGTGGCAGAATTTTTAAATGAAAAGTCCATTAGTTTTAAATCTTCTGCTACTTTCTTTTTTTCGGTAATGTCTTCATAAAACCCAAAGTTTACTATTTTACCATTTAGTTCTATTGAATTGGCGCTCACCGCAACATCAATTAAAGTTCCATCCTTTCTTTTGAATTTAGCTTCAAATTTTTGATTTGGAGTAACTTTCAACTCCTCCCATCGTTTTATCCAAAATTCTTGGGTTACCATTGGATTTATATCCATTATTGTTTTACCCCTAAACTCTTCATAACTATAGCCCAGCATGTTGGCAGTTGCTAAGTTAAAGTCAATGAACAAACCATTCGCATCCAAAAAGGACATTGCACTATCTGTATGCTTGTATGAATAGTCTAACAATTCCAAACGTTGTTCCTGTTTTTTCTTTTCGGTTATATCAATAAAAGTGGAACATATCAAATCTATATTATCAAATTTTAAAGCATTCGTTCTTATTTCTACATTAATTATTTCATTGTTTTTTGTGGTTAATGTAGTTTCTATAACAGTGGCTTGATTACCTGAAAAAATGTTCTCCCACATTTTAGTGAAGTTATCAGGGCTCATGTTCCTGTTGATATCGCATGCATTTAGTTTTTTGTACTCTTCTTTCGTATAGCCTAATAAAGCACATGCACTTTCATTAAAATCATAAATGCTTCCATCTTTTTGTAAAAAGTGCATGGGAAATACAGAATTCCTAAAAGCAAAATCGGTAAGTTTCAGTTGATTTGATATCTTCTTGTTTTCAGTAATGTTAGTTGAATAAAAACAAATTAAATCCAAATCCCCATGCTTCAAATAATTTATATTGTTAACTAAATTGATAATGGTTCCATCCTTTTTCTTTGGGGTACTTTCAATCGATAATGTCTCTTTTGATTTTATTTCTAACCAATATTGTGCCCATTTATCTTTATCAAAGCTATCATCTATCTCAATTATCTTTTTGCCCTTTAATTCCTCTAAGGTGTACCCCAAATTGCTGGCTGCCGCTTCATTTATATAGTAAATACTAGAATTTTCTTTTGCAAGAGTTATTGGCATTGCAGAATTATTGAACGCAAAATCAAATAATTTTAATTCTTTCTCAATTATTTTTTTTTGCCTAGCTTCTATAATAAACATTACCTGCTTGGAAAGCTTAGTCAACGCTTCTTTTTGTTCAATGGTAAGTTTGCGTGGCTTTTGGTCTATCACACAAAGCGTTCCTAATGCATACCCATTAGCATCTACTAAAGGGATACCGGCATAAAAAACAGCATTTGGCGAGCCAGTTACCAGCGTGTTGTCGTGAAACCGCTCATCCAAACGAGCATCTTCTATTTCAAATATTAGTTGTGGTTGGTTTATTGCGTGGGCACAAAAAGAAATGTCTCTACTTGTTTCATTTACTGATAATCCAAAGTGTGATTTAAAAAATTGCCTTTCCTTATCTACTAATGATATTAAACTAATGGGGGTTTGGCAAATTACTGAAGCAATATAGGTAATATTGTCAAAATCTTCTTCTGGCAAAGTATCTAATAAATGGTATCCATTTAAAGCATTTAATCTTTCGTATTCTTTGTCCGGCAAAAGAGGCATAGTCATTTTAAATATTTAAATAAATACTTTACAAACATATAAAATATATGTATAAAATATATGTAAAAATTAAAAATTAAAAATTAAAAATATACCTATCCCAAATGTTCTTTGAGGTCGGTAGTTTTCACCCGACTCAAAAGTAAAAGCATCGTGTCTTAATGCTTTAATGCAATTAATCAAAAACTTAGGTTGCCATAAAAAAAAGAAATCAACAAATGGCCAAGCCAATTTGAGAAAAAACATACGTTTTCATTACTAAAATTGATTGTTATCGAAAAGAGATTCTTTTATATTGACACAATGCCATTTTATAATAATTTTTTTTTAAAATTATCCCTCGAAATAATGATAGAATGAAGAAACAATTGAAATTTAAATTACCGAATAAAATATTTTAATCTATTTCCCGTTTTATTAAAAATACACATCTATGCTTTTAACATGTACGTGTATAAAAAACAAAATTTAACGAAATTTGTATGTTAAAACAAGTTAATTTTCTTTAAGTTAAAAATCATGTCATCTGTCATTTTTTGCAAGTCAAAATCATTTTGCCAGCCCCAATCATTTCTTGCTTCTTGGTCGTTTATGCTTTGTGGCCAACTGTCGGCAATTGCTTGTCTAAAATCTGGTGCAAAATCTATGGTAAAGTTTGGAATATGTTTTTTTATTGCTTCAGTAATTTCAAGCGGATTAAAACTCATACCTGCAATATTATAGCTACTTCGTATTTTTACTTTTTCGGCCGGAGCTTCCATTAAGCTAATAGTGGCCTTCAACGCATCGGGCATATACATCATTGGCAAAGTAGTTTTTTCATTTAAAAAACAAGTATACTTTCCATTTTTTAAAGCTTCGTGGTAAATATGCACAGCATAATCGGTAGTTCCACCACCCGGTGCCGATTTATAACCAATCAAACCCGGATACCTTATACTTCTTACATCTACATTGTATTTTTGAAAATAATATTCGCAAAAACGTTCACCGGCTTGCTTACTTATTCCGTAAATGGTGTTAGGCTCCATGATGGTGTATTGAGGTGTATTTACTGAAGGTGTAGTTGGCCCAAATACAGCAATTGAACTTGGCCAGTATACTTTTTTAATAATGCCTTCCTTGGCTGCATCTAAAATATTAAATAACCCTTGCATATTTAAATCCCATGCAAACTTCGGATTTTTTTCGGCAGTAGCACTAAGCATAGCTGCCAATAAATATACTTGTGTTACTTTATATTTTTTTATTATTGTATAAACGCCCTCACGGTCCATTATATCAATTATTTCAAAAGGTCCTGGGGTTATTTCAGGTTTTTTTAAATCGCTGCAAACTACATTATCAGTGCCATAACTGGCTCTAAGTACTTCTGCTAATTCAGTCCCTATTTGGCCATTAGAACCTATTATTAATATTGTTTCGGTTGTCATTTATTTATAAAATATAAAAATTAAGTTTGGCAAAATAAAAAAATGTTTCTATTCTTGATTATAAACATTTATTTGCAACTTTAAATCAGAAAAAATTATGAAAAAATTATTTGTTGTTTCACTACTCGTTATGTTTAATTATGCAGCATCAGCTCAATTTGGTTTTTTTAAGAAAAAATCGGAAATCGAAAAGTTTAAAGAAACCAAGGTAGTAGTAGTTTTATTTTACGACAGTGCTTATAATGCATCAATAGAAACTGCTATGTTAAGGTATTGGAAGTTTAATAATTTTGAAGTTGCTTTCGATAATGAGTTAATGCAATATAAAAAGAAAGACGTTGCATATTTAATGTTTAGTAAATCGAAAGGCAGTAAAAATAAAGCCAAACTTGGTAGTTGTGAGGAAGATTTTAACGGATTGGTTTTAACCAATAAATTTAAGCGGAAAGCCATGCCTGAAGATATTTTGGCACAAGCATTTTGTAGCAATAATATTGATACAGCCGATTGGAATTTTGAAATGCAGCGTGCCGTTCAAATGTTAAATAATTATTTCGAATATGCCATGAATGCCACCCGAGATGGTGATATTACCGCAGCAAAAATGATGGCTGATTATCCATCAGATAAAAACCAATTATTAGATAAAAAATTATTAATTGAAGATAAAACCATGGCATTAAAAGGCAAAAAAAATGCTCCCGATATTTTTGATGCAGAAGTAGAAGAAGTAGACAGAGATGTAATTTACAAAGCAATTTTAGATCAAGACAATGCTACAGTTTATTCGCTTTTGGTTAAAGATGAAAAGTTTTGTACAAAATTAATTTTAACATCTCAAAACAGTGAAGTGATGTATTACGAAACATCGAACCCCGAAACTTGTAAACTAACCAATAAAGATTTAGAAGCCTTGGCAGCAATTAAAAAAGAAGCCATGAAAAAAAATAGCAAGTAATTTGTTTTAAAAATCAGATACCCAAATCACCCTGCACTTGTTGCTTAGTTAATCACATGGCTGATGCGGGTTTCCTTGCCAACATAAAAAAGTATTTTGGAATTAAAATTTTTAAACAAAACTTATTTATGGGAATTGGAATGTGTGTGTTAATTTAAACAAAAATTGAACCACATAGAAACATAGAAAAATAGCTTGTAAACTATGAAATCTATGTGTCTATGTGGTTTTTTATTTTACAAATAATAAGTGTTTTATAAATAACGTAAATTAAAGCTACAAAGAAATCTTAGCTTTATTATTTTCAAGCAGATGTTTACCTCATCACCAATTTCAAATAAAGGTTATTGCAATCGAGAACGCTTACAAAGACGTGATTAAATATTACAAAATGACTTATCTAGACAGTCCCAAATAGAAATATTGAAACCAAAATGAAACAAATTTAACTAATATTGCTAAGCTATTTGTATTTAAATCAGTGTAATATGTATTTGGCTTTATTTGTGCTCTTTTAATTCGAATAAAATGAAAGCTGTATTTAAATATATAGTTACGGCTGTATTGTCTGCATTTTTATTTATAATTGGCGACATATCACTTAAAGGCGAGTGGACAAGCAAGGTTTTTGACCTAGATTATGTTTTAAATTATAAAATTGGGACAGACAATACTCCTAACAATTTTTTGCAAGTAAAAGTGGTTAATACTACCAATACTGCATTGAACGATTCCATATTTGATGGGTTGCATGTTCAACTTATGACTACTGATTATGCTTTAATTACCAACGCAAAAGTAAAAAACGGTACAGCTCAAATAAATCTAAGTAAAGTTAAATTTAGAAATAATTCATTTATATTAATATCGCCACAAACAAGTAACGAAATGCTGATTAATTGCAATTCAAAATTGGTAGAAATGGAAATAGATATTGAAGAATTAATGCTAAATAAAAGGCTAAATAACCAAAAATAAATTTTTCATGTTTATAGTTTAAGGCTCAAGTTGAAAAGCTTGGGCTTTTTTTACATCTTTTTTACATTGTTGTAATTTGTTTTATATATATTTGTTTTTAAATAAACACATTATGAAAACTAAGTTTACCATTATTATTTTGTTAATTTCTTTTAGCACTAGCATGTATGCTCAAAGTGTATCAATTAACCCAAACAAAGCAGTAGGTGGGCAATCATTTCCTGTAACCATTTTAGGTAAAAACACTGCATTTCTAACAGGTGTAAACACCATTGATTTTATTTTCAATAATGCCATTACAACCGATGCTATTTTCACCAACCAAAGTGTATTAAACGATTCGGTTATTACAGGAACTGTTTCTATTTCAAACAATACCACATACCCCAAGTTTTTTTTATTACGTATTTCAAATACCATTAATGCTCCTATTAATATATCTAATGGGATACAAATAATTGATACGGATACAATTGTTCCAAAAATTTATATCCTTAATACAATAGGTCAATTTTTACAAGGTGGTAACTCTTCGCTAACCATTCGAGGTAAAAATACACATTTTGAAACAGCTCAAAATAATATTGTTAAAATTTATAAGCATGGAATTGAAACTAAAAGTATAGCTATTTCAAATTTAAGAGCAATTAAAACTCCTCATTCTAATGCGGGGGATTTAGAATTTGGATTAGTAATTGATTTAAAAACTAAAATTGGACCATATACAATAAGTGTTGAAAATGAAATTGATGGTAAAATATTTTTAGACAATGCTTTTGTTGTAGTCAATCCATATCCAATGTCTTTAATTAATATTGAACATAAATATGCAAGAAGAAATGATCAAAAAGAAATATACGTTGTTGGGTCTAATTATGCTAAATTTAATACAGAAATACCTACACTTTTTGTTTCAAAAAATAATGTTAAAGTAAACCATATTGATATTATTTTTTTTAAGGTGCTTGATAACCAAAATGCCATTTACAACATAAATGTTCAACCAACTGCTGATTTAGGAAATTACAACATTGCTTATTTTTACCCATCAGATATGGATACCATGTATTTAAATAATTATTTTTCTATTTTGGCAGGAACAGGAACCAATGAAATTGTTCAAAATACCATTAAAATTTTCCCAAATCCTGTTAAAAATATGTTGAACATTGAAAGTGGAAATAACATTTCTAGTGTACAAATATTTGATTTGTTTGGGAAAGAAATTTTTAATAAAATTCTTGAAAATGAAACACAAAATATTCAATTAGCAATTACTGATTTACAAATTCCTAAAGGAATATATTTGGTAAAACTTCAAAGCACAGCGGGTATAGAAACCCAGAAAATTATTATAGAATAAAACTTGCCAAAATACCTAACAGATTTTAAAACCTGTTAGGTGTAGCTTTATAAAACCCTTTATTTTAAATTCAATTTTTGCGTATAATTAAATTGAATTAATATGAATTTATTTTTTAGATTAATTTTAAAAAGGCAATAAATTATAATAAAAATGTTTAACAACTCCGAAGGAGTTGAATAACAGAAAACATTATTCAATAAATGAATATTTAATTAATTTTTTTGAATCTAAAAAAAAACTATTTATAATACATTCAACTCCTTCGGAGTTGTTTTGTGCGTGGTATTCATTACCCTGCATTTCATGCAGGGCTATTCAAATTTAACTCCTTCGGAGTTATTGTTTTAGAAAAAATATTTTTTAAAAAATTCTTACATTTAATATACGAACTAACGCAACTCCGAAGGAGTTGAATTTGAATAACACCCAGTGAAACTCGGTGATTAAAAAAGATGCACGAACAAACGAAACTCCAAAGGAGTTGAATAACAGAGAACATTTATTCATTCAAAAAAATTACCACTTGTTTTTTATATTAATTAATTATTACCTTGCGCTTAGTGGAGCAACTAGTAACACCCAAAGAGAAAATATTAAAAAAAGTACGTCAAGCACTTACTTTCAAAAGTAAAAATCAATTTACAAATATTGACTTAGATACTAATGTTTTTGCTAAACCCAGCAGCGATTTAAGTTTGGTTGAAGTTTTTGCCCATCAATTCACATTGGTTAATGGTGAGTTTATTAATTGTAGCAATCATTTCGATTTTATTGATAAATTAATTACACTTTTAGAACAAAAAAAATGGAAATATTTTTTTTGTTGGGAACATGGCTTGCAAGACATGCTAAAAGATACCGGCATAGATTTTACACACAAAAGAGAATTATTAGAAAAAGTGCAAGGAGCAATTACCTCGTGTGAAGCCTTAATTGCCAGAACAGGAACTATTTTGGTAAGTTCGGCAGCAAATAGCAGAACGCTTACTATTTGGCCACCAGTTCATATTGTATATGCCAAAAAATCGCAATTGGTTATGGAAACAAAAGATGGGATGCAATTGGTTAAAAACCGATATGGAAAAAATTTACCTTCTATGCTAAGTTTTATTACTGGCCCTAGCCGAACAGCCGATATTGAAAATACTTTAGTAATTGGGGCACATGGCCCAACAGAAGTTTTTGTTTTTATTGTTGATGATTTATCAAGAGATTAAAAGTGCAAAAAAACACCTATTTCATTTCTGATTTTCACTTGGGTATTCCTAATTTTGAGGAAAGTTTAGCACGCGAAAAAAGAATTATTTCATTTTTAAATTCAATAAAACAAAACTGTAACGAGTTATACATTGTAGGAGATATATTTGATTTTTGGTTTGAATTTAAAACAGTTGTTCCAAAAGGATTTGTTCGTTTGTTGGCTAAATTAGCCGAATTTGTTGATGATGGAATTCCAGTTCATGTTTTTCATGGCAATCACGATTTATGGCAATTTGGATACTTGGAAAACGAAATTGGTTGTAAGGTTTACTCCAAACCAATTATTAAAAACATCAACGGTAAAAAATTTTATATTGGTCATGGTGATGGTTTAGGCCCAGGGCAGCAAAAATTCAAATTTATTTTAGGCATTTATCGAAATTACTTTTTTCAACGTTTGTTCGCATTTTTTCATCCAAATATTGGAATTGGCATTGCCAATTGGTTTAGCCATAAAAGCAAACAAAAAACGTACAGTGATAACCACGCCTTTTATGGCGAAAAAGAGTTTTTAATACAACATGCACGCAACTTTTTAAAAGTGGAACACATTGATTATTTTGTTTTTGGGCACCGTCATTTACCAATGATTTATGATTTAAAAGAAAAAAGTGCCTATGTTAATTTGGGCGATTGGATTGAATATAATACCTACTTTGTCGTAAATGAACAAGATGTTTTTTTAAAAAGTTTTACGAATGCATCAACTAGTTTTATTTATAATAAATAAAGATTATGAATATTGATAAAATTCGAAATTCGAAATACATTGCTTCCTTTGCATTGGAACAAATTAATGATAGAATTTAGATTGCCACGCTTTGCTCGGAATGACGTTACATTCCAAAAATCAAAAATCCGAAATCAAAAATCAAAAATCATAAGTCATGCTGTAAGCATCTTCTTAGCTATTAAAGAATACTTTCCTTTAACTAAAATCAATCCCGATGCATCGGGACAAAAATCCAAAATTGACTTTAGAAAGCCTCGCTTCACTTGCAATGACGTTACTTTCCAAAATCTAGTAATCAAAAATCAAAAATCAAAAATCAAAAATTTCATACTTCATACTTTATACTTTATACTTCTCACCTCTTCTTTAAAAGCACAAATTACAGCAGATAGCACCAATCTTATTTCTTCTTTTCAAGTAAATGCCAAGTACATTCAAGCCGATGAATTATGCAATTTATACATTGTTAACCAAAGTAATCAGTTATATAAATACAATAGTGAAGGGAAAATTTTGGCTACATTAAACTATAATTACAATGGGAACATAAGCAGTATTGACGCCACCAATCCAATGGAAATTTATGTTTTTTACAAAGAATTGAATAGAGTAATTTTTTTAGATAATAATTTGGCTTATAGAGGGGAAATTGATTTAAGTAAAAACAATATTACCCAAGCTTCGGCTATTGCAAGAAGTTACGACAATGGAATTTGGGTTTTTGATAATGGCGATTTGCAACTTAAAAAACTAGATAAAGAAGGGAAAGTCTTTCAAAGTAGTGCCAATATAAAGCAGTTTACAAATGTTGATTTTAATCCAAAATACATTATTGAAAACACACAAAATGTTATAATAAGCGATGACAGCATTTGTTTGGTTTTTGATGTATTTGCTTCGTTTGTTAAAACATTCTATTTTAAAAATTTAAAATCGCTACAGTTTACCAACCATTTTTTATATGAAACTCAGGATAGTTTAATACATATTTTAGATTTTAGGTTAGGGCTAAAAAAGGTATTCATACTTAATAAAACAGCCTTAAATTTTAAATGGAGTTATGTTTACGAAAACAAGTTTTTTATTTATAAAAACAATACAATTTCACTTTATAATAAGTAATAAATTTTAACAAAAATTTATTTTTAAGAATTTATTTGCTTTAAAAAAAGAGAACTTCGTAATTTCAAAAGCATTAATTATATTTAATTACCTCTTTATCAGCATTAATTATAAAATTTGACGAGCATTTTTTTTACAAAAATTATTTTGTAAAAACATTTTTTTTATATTTATTACAAACTTATAATGTTTATAATTCGTATCCATTAATAATTCGTACAAAACTAAACAAACAAATAAATATGAAACCTAAATTTACAAATTTTATTTACAAACCAATATTACTATTAATAGTAATGTTATTTTTTAATGTAGCATCAAAGGCACAATTTGCTTACAATTCTTTTACTAGAACTTATGTTCAGTCATCAGATGCATCTGCTCAATGTATTGATTTTAATACATGGAGAGCAACTTTAACAAGAACAGATTACACAAGAGTTAATTTTACCAATGGTACAACTACTTTTGTATGCTCTACTGCTGTTATTGTTCAAGCAATGGCAGATTATATGAGAACAAGTGTAGTATCTTCACCTATTCAATCATGGACAGATGGTTCAAATGTTTGGAGTATCTCAGGAACATGCGGTAATGGAATTGAGATAAGCGTGAAACCAACAGCAAGTACTTGTTTTTGTGATAACTCAACAGCTATTGGAACTTTACGTCCATGTATTAATACAGGTAATCCTAATTGGGGGGGAATTGGAACTGCAACATGTACAGGACCCACTCAAACAATTACATTAGAATTTGGTTGGAATGTTTCAGTAGGTCCACCACAACCACCAATAGCCAATTTTTATGCTCCAGATACCGTTTGGATAAATAGTCCAGCAACCTTAATCAACACATCAAGTTTTCAAAGCCGTGTGTTTTGGGATTTTCCAAACGAAAACCCTTTACAAACAGGTTTTTTCCGCCAAGCAGGATTTATAGATACAGCACGTTTTACTAATAACATTACTTACACTTTTA